>CAEZXP010000002.1_pt1 | contig 236072 bp, 243 predicted proteins | sample 7265271 | NCBI WGS metagenome assembly CAEZXP01 (sample SAMEA6813909, study PRJEB35770) | uncultured Actinomycetes bacterium | biome: Freshwater; feature: Freshwater reservoir; material: water | place: Czech Republic | collected 2016-11-09 | depth 0.5m m
AAGTTAGCCGGTGCTTTCTCTAGTAGTACCATCATCAGCTGTTTCTATTAAAAACAGCTCTTTTTTCCCACTTAACAGCAGTTTACAATCCGAAGTCCTTCATCCTTCACGCGGCGTCGCTGCATCAGGCTTTCGCCCATTGTGCAAGATTCCCCACTGCTGCCTCCCGTAGGAGTCTGGGCCGTGTCTCAGTCCCAGTGTGGCTGATCGTCCTCTCAGACCAGCTACGGATCGTCGCCTTGGTGAGCCGTTACCTCACCAACAAGCTAATCCGCCGCGAGCTCGTCCTCGGCCAGAGGCCTAAGCTACCTTTCCCAACCGCCCCGTAGAGCTGTTGGGCCATCCGGTATTAATCCGGGTTTCCCCGGGCTATCCCGGTGCCGAGGGTGGATTACTCACGTGTTACTCACCCGTTCGCCGCTTTCCCCAGTCCCGAAGGTCTGGTTCTCGCTCGACTTGCATGTGTTAAGCGCGCCGCCAGCGTTCGTCCTGAGCCAGGATCAAACTCTCCGTGAAGAATTGGTTCGTCGGCCGAAGCCGGCGAATCTTTTCACTTCGAGCTACTGCTCAAAGGTCACATCCGAAGATGTGACGGGATTTGATGCCCTCCACCCACGGACAAACCGTAGGCTCGGGGCCTCGACGTTAATTGAACGTTCGCTGTTGAGTTTTCAAAGACCGGTGGCCGTTTGGCCGAAAAAAAGCCTCCGACTCGCGCCAGAGGCCTCCGTATGAACGAATCGTAGCAATTACGAGTCGAGCTGGGAGGCTCCTAGGGTCGAGTGCTTGGCCTGGAACTTCTCTGCCCCGTAGAGCAGCCGAAGCAGTATAGCGACACGCGGCCGCCAGTCAACTAGAACCGTCGTCGACTGCGAGAACCCGCTGTTTAGCCCGGTTTCAGCCCAGTTCGGGCCGTTGCGAGCGTAAGAGCCGCCGTCTGTCTGGTACCTGTCAGATCCTAACCGACGAGTCGGCCGAACCGACGTTTGCCGACGCGGAGCAGGACTCCGTCGAGATCGGCGCGAGGCACATCAAGGGCCGTGATCGGTTCGCCGTCAGCTTTGACGCCGCCCTGGGTGAGCAGGCGGCGAGCTTCGGAGCTTGAGCCGACGCCGAATTCGGCGACGAGAAGGGCCGGCAGGTGCACCGGATCGCCAGCAGGCAATGCGACGCTAGGAACGTCGTCTGGGGCTCCACCCTCTCGTACGACGCGGGTGAAGTGCGCTTCTGCCTCCGCTGCGGCAGCCTCACCGTGCGATCGGGTAACGATCCAGCGTCCAAGCGCGATCTTTGCCGCCATCGGTTCGCCCTCGGGCACCGGCTCTTCGACGACGAGGCGGTACCACGACTCAAGTTGCTCGTCGGGGATCCGCATCGTGCGCCCGAACATCTCCTCGGGCGCTGCCGTGAGCGGAATGTTGTTGCCCATCGACGAGCTCATCTTGGTGCCGTCCCATGAGGTGAGGATCGGTGTGGTGAGCACGACTTGGGGGTCGAGTCCGTACTGGCCCATTACTTCGCGGCCAGCGAGCAGGTTGTAGAGCTGATCGGTGCCGCCGAGCTCAACGTCAGCCTTCACGGCAACCGAGTCGTACGCCTGCATCAGCGGATAGAGCAGCTCTGAGACAGAGATCGGCTCTTTTGCACGGAAGCGCTTCTCGAAATCGTCGCGCTCGAGGAGACGGGCAACCGTGATCGTCCGGCCAAGCCGCACAACATCGGCGTAGGAGAGCTTCGACAGCCACTCGCCGTTGAAGCGAACCTCGGTCTTTTCCGGATCGAGAACGACCATCGCCTGCTCGAGGTAGGTCTTCGCGTTGCGGTCGATCTCCTCGTCGGACAGGATCGGACGCTCGGCGGAGCGGCCAGACGGGTCTCCGATGCGGGTTGTGTAGTCGCCGATGATCAGCACGCCGACGTGGCCTGCGTCCTGGAACGCCCGCATCCGCTGCAGCGGAATCGCGCGGCCGATGTGAATGTCGGGCGAGGTGACGTCGATCCCGAGCTTGACGCGCAGCGGCCGGCCGAGCTTCAGCTTGGCTTCAAGGCCGCCCTCGGGCAGCACGTCTACGGCGTTTCGTGTGAGGACGTCGATCATTGGCTGGAGTGTCGGTGCGGCCCCTGTGTCACGGTGGTCGCGTGGAGCACCTAGACTAGCGGGCGTCCTGATGCGGTTCCGGAGAGCCAGCGCGCCGAAACGTCGGCGCATCCGCAAGCTCAGACTCCTCGCCCTCATGTTCGTGCTCGGGCTCCTGGGCCTGACGTCGTTTTCTTTTGGACTGCTTGAGGCGATCTCAACGCAGATTCCGGCGCTTGATCCGGCGCGCGAGGCGCAGGTGCAGCGCAACACCGATATCTACGCCGCGGATGGTCATACGATCCTGGCGGTGCTTCGCGGGTCGGAGGCACGGATCGTGGTGCCGTCGGGGCGTATCTCGCCGTGGCTGAAGCATGCGATCGTCTCGGTCGAGGACAAGCGCTTCTACGAGCATCGTGGTGTCGACATCAAGGGCATCGCGCGCGCGCTCTATTCGGACGTGACGAAGACTGGCGTTGTGCAGGGTGGGTCGACGATCACGCAGCAGTTTGTGAAGAACGCGATCAACGGGAACGCGCCGACGATCACTCGCAAGCTCAAGGAGGCTGCGCTCGCGTGGCAGCTTGAGCAGCGGTGGTCAAAGGATCGAATCCTGACGGCGTATCTCAACACGATCTATTTCGGTAACGGCGCCTACGGTGCGCAGGAGGCGTGCCTCGTCTACTTCGGACACGGCGCCAGTCCGGCGGAGATGACGATTGCCGAGGCGGCGTTGCTCGCGGGCATTCCTGAGGATCCGAGCCTCTACAACCCGGTTGCTCATCCGGCCCATGCGAAGTCGCGACGGAACCTCGTGTTGTTGCAGATGCTGTCGCAGCACTTCATCAGTCCGGCGCAGTACCTACGCGCGTTGCGTACGCCGATGCCGAACCCGGCAAACGTGCGACTCCCCTCCACCCAGAGTCTCGCTGCGCCGTACTTCGCGAACTACGTCACCGATCAGCTCGTGCGCCAGTTCGGCCCGTCGAAGGTGTACGGCGGTGGGCTTCGGGTGAAGACGACGATCGACTTGAAGCTCCAGCAGGCGGCCCGCGACGCGATCGAGAAGGTGTTGCCGGCGTCGGTTGGCCCAACGGCCGCGCTCGTCTCGATTGACGTTCACACCGGTGCGATCCTCGCCATGATCGGCGGCCGCAACTACCGCACCAGCCAGTTCAATCTCGCAACGCAGGGAGAGCGACAACCTGGCTCGGCGTTCAAGCCATTCGTGCTTGCGGCCGCGTTGAAGAACGGTATTGCGCCGGCATCTGTCCTGCCCTCGAAGCAGGTGACGCTCGATATCGGCGGTCGCCTGTGGGTGGTGAACAACTACGAGCACGAGTATCTCGGGCCGATCAACTTGACCAAGGCGCTCGCGTATTCCGACAACGCGGTGTTCGCGCAGCTGACGAACTTGATCGGGCCCGCAGAGGTTGCGCGCACGGCAACCTCACTTGGCATCACCACTCCCCTCTCGCCCTACTTCGCGATCGGGCTGGGTGCGGAACCGGCGACGCCGCTTGAGATGGCGCGGGCATACGCCACGCTCGCAAATGGCGGCAACCGCATCGACAGCTCGCTCTTCGGCAACGAGCCGCGGGCCGTGGCGTGTCTCGGGAAGGTCGACCTGCACGGCAACGTGTCGTGTGGGCAAGACAACGCCGTCGTCTCGCGGCCGATTCTGTCGTCGACGCAAGCGGCGGCGGCCGACTACATGCTCGAGCAGGTCGTCTCGTACGGCACCGGCACCGCCGCGCAGCTTCCCGGTCGCGCCGTGGCGGGCAAGACCGGGACGACGGAGAACTACGGCGACGCCTGGTTCGTCGGGTTCACACCAGACATCGTGACCGCGGTGTGGATCGGCTACCCCGACGGCCTGAAGCCGATGCTGCACGAGTTCCATGGGCACGCGGTGACCGGCGGCAGCTTCCCCGCCTTGATCTGGAAGGCCTACATGGAGAAGGCTCTCGCGTATCTGAAGGTTCCCCCCACGTCGTTCCCGTACCCGCCGAGCCTGTACGGCCCGTCGGTCACCGTCGTGAACCGTGGTGGGAAGATCGTTCGCGATAACGGCTACTGCAAGAACGCCCTTCCGATCGTGTTCTACGACACCTCGCACATTGACGGCGACACGACGTGCAAGAAGAACGAGGTCGCGGTGCCCAGGGTCGTTGGGATGACAGTCGCCGACGCAAAGGCGCGCCTCCTCACCCAACCGCTCTTGACGACGATCGTCTATCGCCCTGCGACCCCAGGCGAACGGTTGGGTGTCGTGATCTCGCAGCTGCCACGCGTGGGCGGGAAGCTCTCGGCGTATGACCACGTGACCTTGGTTGTGCCGAAGGCGACCTATGGTGCGGTGCCACAGCTTGTCGGTCTGACGGTTCCTGAGGCTCGCGCACGGCTTGCGAAGGCGAAGCTCGGTGTGCGCTTGATTGGTGGAACGTCAGGTCAGGTGATCGCGCAGAGCCCTGCGGCGAACGTTGCTGCGTGGAAGGGGCTGCGCGTGACGCTCACTGTGCACGGGCCCCGAACCCGCGGCTGAGCCAGCGCGATCCTGCGAGTCCGAAGCGCCACGGGAGCTCGGTCGCTTTCGTGATCCCGATGCGTGGGCCAACAACGCATTCCGCACGTGAGGACGCAGCCCGAAACAGAAACGGCGCGCTGGCGAGCGGCCGCCCGTCGTCGTCACCGGTGACAGCGAGCGCTTCGCAGAGCCGACCGGGGCCGGCACACAGCAGGCGATCGCCGACCACCCCACGCCGCTCCCGCATTGCGTCCAACCCTGCAAGCGGTTCGAGCGCACGGATCAGGACAGCCGACCCGACGCCCTCAGGGCCGCACACGATGTTCATGCACCAGTGGATGCCGTACGACCGGTAGACGTAGAGGTGTCCGGGCTGTCCGAACATCGCGCCGTTGCGTGGAGTCCGTCCACGGAACGCGTGTGACGCCGGATCGTGAGGCTCGTACGCCTCGGTCTCGACGATCCGTCCGCCCACGCCGTCGACGTAGAGCTCAGCGCCGATCAGCGCTTGGGCGGCGGAAACTGCATCGCCATCCCACAGCGCTCCCACGCGACGTCCGACGTCTAGGCCGCTTCGAGGGCCGCCGCGAGAGCTGCGGCTACCCGCTCCTGATCCTCGCGCGGGATGCGCGCATGGAACGGGATCGCGAGCGTGCGTGCGGAGGCGTCCTCGCTGACAGGGCAGAGCCCTTCGGAGAACCCGAACTGCTCTCGCATGTACGGCTGCAGATGGATCGACGGGAGGTACGGCGCGCATGCGATGCCTTGCCCCACAAGATTGAGGGCGATCGCGTCGCGATCGACACCGGCGGGAAGCTTCACGACGTAGACGAACCACGAGCGCTCGTGGTCAGCGTCGTCGGCAAGGGGCAGCTCGACGTCGAGGCCCGCGAGGATCTCCGAGTATCGGGCGGCTGCTTCCTTGCGTGCGGCGAGGATGCGGTCGAGCTTCTCAAGCTGGCCCACTCCGAGCGCTGCCGAGAGATCGTCCATGCGGTAGTTGAAGCCAAACCGGCCGTGCTGGAGCCACGATGAGGTTTCGAGGCGTCCCTGGTTGCGGAGCGACACGAGCAGCTTGTACTGCTCCTCGTCGCCCGTCGTGACTGCCCCACCCTCGCCTGTCGTGATCTGCTTGTTGGGGTAGAACGCCCACACCGCTGGATGGCCGTGCGAGCCGAGCGGCTTGCCCTTGTATTTCGCGCCGAGCGCCTCGCATGCATCCTCAACAAGCGCGAGCCCATGACGCTCGCAGATGTCGATCAGCGGGTCGAGCTCGCAGGGGTAGCCAAAGATGTCGACGGCGACGATCGCCTTCGTCTTGGGTGTGATCGCGGCCTCAACAGCTGCCGGGTCAAGGTTGTAGGTGTTCGGGTCGATGTCGGCGAACACGGGGGTCGCGCCCTCGTACATCGCGCAGTTCGCTGAGGCGACGAAGGAGTAGGGCGACGTGATCACTTCGTCCCCCGGGCCGACGCCGGCGAGCCGCATGCACAGGTGCAGACCCGACGTTCCCGAGGAAACGGCCGCGCAGTACGGCGACTCCACGGCTGCTGCCAGCATCTCCTCAAACCGCGGCCCGGTTGGACCGAGCGAGAGCCAGCCTGAACGCAGCACTTCGAGCACGAGCTCTTCGTCGCGTTCGTCAATCCACGGGGAACTCAGCGCAATGCGCCGTTCGGGCGTACTCACGCGCGGTTCAAAGCGGGAACGACGTCACGCCACTCGGGGTACTTGTCCGTCTGGCCCTTGACCGTCTCGAGGTAGGCCTTCTGGATCGCCTGTGTCACTGGGCCAACGCCGATCTCATGGTCATCAACCGAGCGGAGCGGTGTCACTTCGGCAGCGGTACCGCACATGAAGACCTCGTCTGCGAGATACAGGTCAGAGCGGATCAGAATCGACTGGTGCACCGTGTAGCCGAGGTCGTTCGCGATCCGCATGATCGAGTTGCGCGTGATGCCCGGCAGGATGCCCGTTGAGAGGTCAGGCGTGTAGATCTCACCGTTCTTCACAACGAAGAGGTTCTCGCCCGAGCCGTCGGCGACAGTGCCTTCCGGCGTGAGGAGGATCGCTTCCTCGTAGCCGGCGTTCTGTGCTTCGGTGACGGCAAGCATCGAGTTCAAGTAGATGCCGCTCGCCTTCGCGACGTGCGGGACGATGTTGGCGGAGATCCGCTGCCAGCTGGAGATCTTGGCGCGGATACCGTTCTTCAGAGCTTCGTCGCCAAGGTAGGTGCCCCACGGCCACGCCATGATCACGGTCTCGACCGGGTTGCCCTTTGCAGACACCCCAAGTCGGCCGTACCCGGAGAAGGCGATCGGCCGGATGTAACACGACGGGAGCCCGTTGGCTCCAAGCAGGTCGTGCGTTGCCTGCTTGAGTTCCTCGACCGAATACGGGATCTCCAGATGGATCAGCTTCGCCGAGTTATGCAGGCGCTGCATGTGCTCCTGCAGCCGAAAAACGGCTGAGCCCGTGGGCGTTTCGTAGCAACGCATTCCTTCGAAAACACCCGTCCCGTAATGGAGCCCGTGGACGCCGACATGAACGCGCGCGTCATCCCAATCGATGAGCTCACCGTTCATCCAGATCTTTGCTGTGGCCTCCACGTCTCTCCTCTCGTTCGATGCGAACCGCAAAAACTCTACCCGGGGTCAGATATCAAGGCCGCGCGTGCCTCCGAAAGCCGCTCCAGGTCAAGGGGTGAGAGCATCACCATGTGCGAGTGCGTGCCCGCGCCGGCCCACACGATCTCATAGCGCATGAACGAAGGATCCATCAGCACGTGCGCGACATCGCCCCGCGGGAACGGTGCGACACCACCGGGTTCGAAGCCGACCGTCGCAACGACCTCGTCGGCCGTTGCCATGCGCGCCTTCGACCAGCCACACTCGGCCGCGACGAGTGCCCGGTCGGCGCGAAGGTCACCCGGCACAAGCGCGAGCGCGAACTCCCCGTCACCTGCAAAGACGAGCGACTTGACGATCTGGCCGATCGTGCACCCCGCAGCTCGTGCGGCTTCTTCGGCAGTTGGGGTTCCTTCCGGAAACTCCTCGATCGTCGACTCGACGCCTTCGTCGCGCAACACCGCCGAGACTCGTTCGACGGGTTCTGGCCAGGCGCTCATTCCACCTCAGGCTAACCGACGTCTCTCATGCGGTCACACTGCTGGCATGTCGGTGCTCGTTCCCTTCGCTGCCGCACTCCTCTCGCTACGCCTGGCCGGGCTGCTGCTTCGTCGCGGTCAGCGTGTGTGGGCCGGCGCATTTGTGGCGTACGCCGTCGGTTCGGGGGCAACGGCGTGGGGCTCCGCACATGGGTTCGACGCAGCCTCGTTTCGCGTCTATTACGGCGCGGGGGCACTGCTCACCGCCCCACTTCTTGGCGCCGGAGCGCTGGAATTGCTCGGTCGTCCGGTTGGTCGCGCGCTCGGGCTTGCCTGGGCGGGACTCGCGCTCGGCACCGTCATCGCCATGCCCATCCACGGTGCGTTTACGACAGCGGTGCCGTCGGCCTCCGCGCACCTCGGGTGGGCGCCTCGCGTGCTCGCCATCGCGGGCAACTCTGCGGGAACGCTTCTCATCGTTGCCGTCGCAATTGCAACGATCCGTCGCCGCACTGTCGGGAACACGCTGATTCTCGCCGGCGTCGCGTGTGCGGCGATCGGTTCTGGCCTCTCAGGTTTCGGCGTCGCTGCAACGTCAAGCCTCGTTGCCGTCGCCGTCGTGTTGCTCTACCTCGGGGCCGCCCCCGAGGCGCTTGTGGCGGTTACGCGCCGAGCTGTTCGCGCACGAGCTCGCTGACCACACGTGGGTCGGCAGAGCCGCCTGTCTCCTTCATCACCTGACCGACGAAGAATCCGAGCAGACCTTGCTTGCCGCCGCGGTACTGCTCGACCTGCCCAGGGTTTGCCTCGATCACTGCTGCGATCACCGGCTCAAGCGCTGACGCGTCAGACACGGCCTTTTGTGCGACGTACGGTTCCGCGCTGAAGCCAGGATCGCCAACGTGTGAGAGCGCGTCGTCGAAGACCGCGCGCGGAATCTCGGAGCGGGAAGCAACGAGCTTCGTGAACTCTTCAGGATTGACTGCACTGGGGTTAATGCCGGTTGCGACGAAGGCGTTCGCCAGCACGTTCGCTGCCTCTTTCGGATCGGCGCCACCATCGACAACAGCGGCCCAGAGGCGGTCGAGCCCGCCGGTTACGAGAACGTCGGCGTCGTAGAACGACAAGGTGTTCGCGATGCGACGGATGCGCGCGGTCGGCAGCTCACCGATTTGGCCGCGCAGCCCTTCGATCATCTCGGGTGCCGGGTGGAGAGGCACGAGGTCAGGCTCGGGGAAGTAGCGGTAGTCCTGCGCCTCTTCCTTCGAGCGCATTGGCGCCGACTCTTCAGCCGTCGGGTCGAAATGGAGTGTCTCCTGGTCGACCGTGCCGCCGTTCTCGTAGATCTTGATCTGGCGGGCGATCTCGCGCTCGATCCCCTTTGCCGCAAAGTTGAACGAGTTCATGTTCTTCAGCTCGGTGCGTGTGCGGAGCTCGTCTGAACCTGCGGGGCGCACCGACACGTTCACGTCGAAACGCATCGAGCCCTTGTCGAGCTCAGCGTCCGAGAGTCCGAGCTCCACGACCGTCTGGCGGAGCAGCTGGAGGAAGCGCTTCGCAACGTCGGCCGAGTGGATGTTCGGCGCGGTGACGATTTCGACAAGCGGCGAGCCACCGCGGTTGAAGTCCACGAGCGTGGCGGTCGCGCCCTGGATTCGTCCTGATGTCGCGACATGCACGTTCTTTGCGGCGTCCTCCTCAAGGTGCGCACGGACGATGCCGATTTCGACCTCCCCATCGGCGGTCGGAACGACGAGGCGACCGTTCGCGCAGAGCGGTTCGTCGTACTGACTGATCTGGTACGCCTTCGGGAGATCGGGGTAGAAGTAGTTCTTTCGGTGGAAGATCGCGCGGTCGGCAATCGTGCACTCAAGCGCCAGGCCAAGCTTGATCGTCTCCTCGATCGCCCGCCGGTTTGGCACAGGGAGCGCGCCCGGGAATGCGAGACACACCGGGCAAGTCTGGGTGTTTGGCTCGCCGCCGTAGCCGTTGCGGCAGCGGCAGAACATCTTCGTGGCGGTCTTCAGCTGGACGTGGATCTCCAGGCCGATAACGGGTTCCCAGGTCGTGCTCACCGGAGGCGCTCCGGAACAACGTCGAAGCCGATCGCCTGCTCAAGCGCGTGACCCAGCCGGTAGAGCGTCGATTCGGAGAACTGTGGGCCGACGAGCTGCAGACCCACCGGCAGACCGTCGGAGAGACCGCACGGGATCGACAGACCTGGCAGACCGGCCATGTTCGCCGGGATCGTGAGCACATCGGTGAGGTACATCGCGAGCGGATCCTGTGCCTTGGCGCCGAGCGGGAACGCGGTGGTGGCACAGGTTGGCGAGACGAGTACGTCGAACCGCTCAAACAGTGCGTCGTGCTCGCGCTTGATCACCGTGCGCACCTTCTGCGCGGTGCCATAAAACGCGTCGTAGTACCCCGAAGAGAGCGCGTAGGTGCCGAGCATGATCCTCCGCTTTACCTCGTCGCCGAAACCGTCGTGGCGGGTGTGCATCACCATCTCGCGGAAGTCGACGCCTTCCGACCGGAGGCCGTAGCGGACACCGTCGTAGCGTGCGAGGTTCGACGACGCTTCGGCCGGAGCGACGAGGTAGTAGCAGGCAAGGCCGTACTCGACCGACAGCGGCAGCTCGCACTCTTCAATCGTGGCGCCCAGCTCTTCGGCCTTCGCCAACGCCGCCTCGCAGGCAGCCTTCACGCCGGGCTCGATGCCCTCGACTTCGTTTAGCTGCCGCGGCAGTCCAATCCGGAGCCCCTTCAGGTCTGTTCCCTCTGGGAGGGCGATCGGTGGCACGTCGACGGTGGTGGAGTCGTTCTCGTCGCGCCCGCTGATGATGCGGTAGAGCAGCGCGTTGTCGCGCACGTTTTTCGTCACCGGGCCAACCTGGTCGAGGCTTGAGGCGAACGCGACAACACCAAAGCGCGACACGGTGCCGTAGGTTGGCCGCAGGCCGACGTTGCCGCAGAATGCCGACGGAAGCTTGACCGAGCCGCCGGTATCGGAGCCAAGCGCCCACGGCGCGAGTCCAGCCGACACGGCTGCTGCCGACCCGCCGCCCGACCCACCCGGAACCCGCGAGAGATCCCACGGGTTGTGGGTTGGGCCGTACGCCGAGTTCTCGGTGGATGAGCCCATGGCGAACTCGTCGGTGTTCGTCTTGCCGAGGAGCGTCATGCCGGCCGCGCGACACTTCGCTGCGACCGTTGCGTCGAACACGGGCACGTAGTTTTCGAGGATCTTCGAGGCGGCGGTCGTGCGAACACCGCGCGTCGAGATCACGTCTTTGAGAGCGATCGGGATCCCGCTGCCGTCGGGTTCGTCAACGAGCGTCAGGAAGGCGTGAAGCTCGCCATCGTGCTCGTTGATCGCGTCGCGGTAGGCCTGCCACAGCTCGACCGAAGAGACCTGGCCCGACTCGACAAGAGCAAGTGCCTCCTCGGCGGTAAGCCGGAGCGTGTCGATGCCGGCGCTCACGCGGGCGGCACCCGGAAGTGATCGTCATCACGCTCGGGAGCGTTGGCGAACGCCTCATCCTGCGTGAGCGATGTGTGCGGGACATCTTCACCCCACGCATTCGACACTTCGAGCGGATGCGACGTCGGCGGCACATCCGATAGGTCGAGTTCAGCGACCTTTCCGACCGCCTCAAGGATCGCCGACAGCTGGCCCTGGAACCGTTCGACCTCAGCGTCGTTCAGCTCGAGCCGTGCGAGCCGCGCAACGTGAAGCACCTCTTCCTTTGTGATCGCCATCTTCAGACCTCCGCCTGCATCCTGCCCGATTATCGCGAAGCGACCGCGGACTACCGCGTTCACAACGACGAAGGGCCCCTTGCGGAGCCCTCCGACAACACTGGTTCCGACGAAACGCTAGGCGGCCTGAACGTTCGCAGCCTGCAGGCCCTTATCGCCCTGCACGACCTCGAACGACACGCGCTGACCCTCGGTCAGCGACTTGTAGCCGTCCATCTCGATGGCGGAGAAGTGCACGAACACGTCGTCGCCACCCTCACGCTCGATGAAACCGAAGCCCTTTTCGTTCGAAAACCATTTAACGGTGCCCTCAGCCAACTCCCTACTCCCTTTCAACACTGGATGCGGAATCTCCGTCAACCGACGGAAACGCGGAGAAGATAGCAGGGTCCGTGTGAAAGTGGACCGCGGAGTGCACGGCAGATCGTGGTCGTCATTGAAAGAGCGTTGCCCAATCGGGCGGCGAAGCGCGGGTTAGAGCCCCCGACGAAGGCGTGCGCACCGCACGGCGTTCTCGAGCAGACACGCGATTGTCATGGGCCCGACACCGCCGGGCACCGGCGTCATCATCCCGGCGACGTCCGCGACGTTGCGGTCGACATCGCCGACAACACCGGCCTCGGTGCGATTGATACCGACGTCGATCACAACAGCTCCCGGCTTCACCATGTCGGCTGTGACCGTCCCCGGACGCCCGGTTGCGACGACGAGCACGTCAGCTCGGCGGGTGTGCGCAGCAAGATCTTTGGTGCGGGAATGGCACACGGTGACCGTCGCGTTTGCCTGCTGAAGGAGCGCTGCCGCCGGCTTGCCGACGATGTCGCTGCGTCCCACAACAACGACCTCGGCACCACTGAGCGGCACGTTGTACTCCTGAAGAATCTCCATCACGCCAAGTGCTGTTGCCGGAATCAGCACGGCGCTCCCGAGGGTCAGCTCGCCGACGTTCGACGGATGGAAGCAGTCGACATCCTTTTCGGGCGCAACCGCGCGAATGACCTTGTCTTCCGAAATATGTGCAGGCACCGGCAACTGCACGAGAATCGCGTCGACGGCGTCATCGTTGTTCAGCTCGTCAATCTTCGCGAGCAGTTCAGCCTCGGAGGTCGAGTCAGGCATCCGCACATCGACGGCACGCACGCCTGCCGCGGTTGCCGCCTTGTGCTTGAGCTCGATGTAGATGTGCGAGGCGGGATCGTCGCCGACAAGGACGGTTGCGAGCCCGAGCCCACCAAGCGCCGCAACGTCCTCGGCGATCTTCGCGCGCACCTTCTCGGCAAGCGCCTTGCCGTCCATCACAATCGCAGTCATCTGCACACGAAGTTATATGGTGCGCCGGAGCGCATGATCGCCTTGGTGTTCAGCTACGACGTCACCGACGTCGACGAGTTCGTGAAGGTCTACGGCCCCGACGGTGAGTGGTCCCAGTTCTTCCGTGGCGGGAACGGCTTCATCGGCACCGAGCTGATCCGCGACGTCGAACTCGTCAGCCGATTTCTCGTAATCGACCGGTGGGATTCCCGCGATGCCTACAACGAGTTCGTCGAGGCAAACCGCGAGGAGTACATGCGTCGGGTCGACGAAACGGTGTTCCTGTACGACCAGGAACTCCGACTCGGCACGTTCGAAAACGTCTGGTAGCTACCAGCCGCGCGACTCGAGCAGGTCGCTCGCGCCGAGCGTTGATGTTGCGATCCCGACCATCGCCTCGCCGAGACCGGCCGAGACACGGGCCACAACATCAGCATCCATGTAGTGCGTTGTTGCTTCGACGATCGCGCGCGCCCGCTTCTCGGGATCGCCCGACTTGAAGATGCCGGAGCCGACGAACACACCGTCGGCACCAAGCTGCATGCAGAGTGACGCGTCGGCGGGGGTCGCGATTCCACCGGCGGTGAACATCACGACGGGCAGGCGACCGTTGGCGGCCACCCACTGCACGAGCTCAAGCGGAGCCTGCAGGTTCTTCGCTTCGGTGTAGAGCTCGTCGTCGCGCAGCGAAACAAGCCGCCGAATACCGCCGGTGATCGACCGCATGTGCGTGACCGCGTTGCTGACGTCTCCGGTTCCGGCCTCGCCTTTCGAGCGGATCATTGCCGCGCCCTCAGCGATGCGCCGTAGCGCCTCACCAAGGTTCGTGGCACCGCAAACGAACGGCACTTTGAAATCCCACTTGTTGACGTGATGCAAGTTGTCGGCAGGCGTGAGCACTTCCGACTCGTCGATGTAGTCGACGTCGAGCGCTTCGAGCACCTGCGCTTCGGCGAAGTGGCCGATGCGGCACTTGGCCATGACGGGAATCGTCACAGCTGCCTGAATGCCCTTGATCATGTCGGGGTCGGACATGCGCGCGACACCACCGTCGACACGGATGTCGGCCGGGACGCGCTCAAGCGCCATGACAGCGCAGGCGCCTGCTTCCTCGGCGATCTTCGCCTGCTCAGCGTTGACGACATCCATGATCACGCCGCCCTTCAACATCTCGGCGAGGCCGCTCTTGACGCGCATTGTTCCGTGCTCAGTCATGTCGGCAATGCTAGCGGCCGGGCCTCATCTGCCCGGAGGACTGTGCGCTACGTGGCCGGAGGCGGCGGAACGGGCGGTGCAGCAGGAGCCGGAGCAGGCTCGATCTCTGCTGGTGCCGGGGCTGGGTCGGCAGGGGCCGGCTGAATCACGTTGTCGTCGATCACGACGAACTGCCGGTCGCCTGGGCCGAACTCAACAATCACCTGCATGACCGACTGCTCGGCGGTGAGGACGGTGAAGGCGTCAACGACGAGACCTTCAACGTGTTCTTCGCCTGAGAGGTCGCGTGAGACGAGAACGCGATCACCGACGCTGTAGGGGTGCTCTGCCATCGTCGCGCTACTCGAGTCTTGCTTCTTCGCGCAAGAACATCTCTTCGCAGTTGGTCTTCTTCGGCCCGGCTCCCGCGGCGAATGCGCGGAGCATCGTGTAGTTCGTGACGCGCCGGTTCGATACTTCCTGGGCCTTTTCCGCCGAGTGGATCACAAGGTTGGTGAGCGAATCCAGGCTGATCGTGCAACCACGGAGGACCTTCAAGATCAGGGCTTCGTACGGAACGAGCTGCGTCGGCGTCGGTCGCTTGCCGTGATGGTCGATCACGTACAGCGCTTCGCCGTGCCCACCCCGCGCAGCGTGAACGTTGGCCGCGGCCGCGAGCGCTGCAAACGCAAGCGACGCAACGACGATCACGAACGCTGTCAGGCGAATAGCGTGCGACATGAGCATTGACCGTAGCATCGGAACGTAAGGAATTTCCTAGGTACCCGCCCTGCCGATCCAGGCATCTTCGCGTTGCGCCGGGTCGGCTAACAGAGTTCGGTGATGCGACCCGAGTCGGTGTCGTACAGAAACCCTCCGACCTTCAGCTGGCCGAGGTACGGCGACGATCGGAGCCGTTGCACGTCGCTCGCAATCGCAGCCTCTTGCTCTGTTCCCATGAGGAACGACAGGCTTCGGGTGTCTGGGCCGCCCGCTTCGTGAATCGCGTCGTGCACCTGGTCTTCGGTATTCGCGAACATCCGGCAACTCGTGTGCCCGATCACCATCGCGCGATCGACGCCCAGGAGGTACGAGGCGAGCACGAGCGTTCGGATCACGTCGTCGGTTACGCGCGCGCCAGCGTTTCGGAGAATCTTCGCATCGCCCGGGTCGAGTCCGAGCATGCCGAGCGGCTCGATCCGTGAGTCCATGCAGGTGAGGATCGCGAGCCCGCGCGCTGCCGTCGCCGGAAGCCCTTTGAGGCGGAAGCCTGCCGCGTACGCCGCGTTCGCCTCGAGGACATCATCGAAGTTCCGTTCTGTCAACACCACAACATCGTAGGCCGAGAAGCCATCGCTCAGCGGTTGCGACACGCTTCTGATGCAGAACGACGACCCACGATCTCAGTAAAACCTGGCGTTTTGAGCAGGCCGTCGATCTTTTTCGGGATGGACAACGTGAACGTCCCAGGGCGCGTCAACACAAGTTCCGTCATGCCGTCGGCACGCGGGTGAGCGCAGCTGACGTTGGACGAGAGCGCCCAGTACGGAGTGAACCTGACGCGCAGCAGGTAGTCGCCTGAGGCGCTGACGTTGCCGGCGATCGTTCGGTGGCTGAACTCTGTGACCGCTGCTCGATGGGCGCCTTCGATCATTCCGCTCGGTCGCGGCACTTCAAAGATCGTCCATGCCCTTGAACGGAACACAACGGCGAGGCCTGTCTCTCCCGACATCAGCAGCCGCTTCTCGGTTGGACCACCGTTCTTGTCGAGGCGGGACGATGGGAGCAGGACGAATGACACAGCCATCGTGTGAAGCCAGCGCCGATACTCGGCTGCCGACAGGTGCCTGTCGTACAGCACGGGACTGACTTCTTTGTCGAGTTGGCGGTACCAGCCACGAGCGAGTGGATAACCCGCCTTCGGGATCCAGTAGGCCTCCCAATGATCCGCGGTCGGGACGACCTCGATGCGGTGCACGCGATCAGCGTGCTGCGAGAGATATGTGAGAGCCGGCGCCCAATACCGTGATGCTGCTGGCTTGTCGTTCAGCCAATTCGGAATCTGAAGCGCGTAGGGGACGATGTTGTAGGCGAGCGCGGCTGCGAGCGAAGTGAACACGAGCCGTCGTGGCCGAAAACGAACGAGGACTGCGCTCAGCAGCGCGAGTGGGAACACGACACCACGCAATCGAGCCCAATTGTCTCCAACCGCCCCTGGCACGAGCCAGAACACCACGGCTCCGATCGCCCAGAGCACGAACAGCATCGCGATTGGACGGGCCCGAACGTCTCGTTCGGAGACCCTGTAGCCGAGCGCCGAAAGCGCGACGAGGCACAGCATGTCCGCCCAGTGGAACGGGTAGGTGCCGCCGCTCGGAAAGAGCTTGAGGATCACGCCCTCGACGCCAACCACTGCGCCCAGGCCGATCACGACGGTTGCGACTGTCCGATTGATGGGGCGGTGTACGAGCCAAAGTGCCGCGAGGATCATCACGAGAAACAGGAACGCAAGCGGGCTGAAGCCGAGTGCAGCAGCGCTGCAGATCAGCGCGAGGGCACTCCGATGTCGCTGGAGCGCCCAGACCGCCGAGAGAACCGCTGCGAACCCGAGGGAGTAGCTGTAGAGGCCGGTAAACATCGGCGCGGCCGCAAGCACCCCGAAGAGGCGAACGGGCCACAGCCCGAGCTCGCCCCACTGGCGAAACACGATCGACGCGAACAAGACTGCCGATGCGACGGAGCCCGCAAAGACAAGTGGGAGGTTTCCGACCGCCGAGGCGAGGAAGTAGTAGAGAAGGCTATATCCCGCCAACGGGTAATGCCCGGCGTACCAGAGGTTGTCCCACACGAGCGTGCCGTGCTCGACGAGAAACGTCCGGTAGAGATGCACCGACGCGTCCTCAGGCGTGGCGACGACGATGAAGATCACGCCGGTGACGATCGCAAGCGCGCCGCTCAGCCAGATCTCACGACTCGGAGCTCGCCATCCGTCTGGCGGATGTGACGATGCACCTTGGAGTGCAGACATGACAACCAGGCTAGGAGCGGGATTGGTCGGCGGGGCCGGTTTTTCGCCTCTTGAGACCAACTGGTCTCCACTCCGTGCCCGCACTGTCACATCGACGCTGTCGATCCCTCAATCCAGGGATCGGCCGGCCGATAATCGCAGCGAGATGAGCGACGTTGCAACCCTCACCCCCGCCGAAGATTCGAAGGCGACCTACCTCGCCGAACTCGCGTACATGAGCGCGGCAACACACTCGATGTCGACGCCTGAGCTCGAGCAGATCCTGACCGTCGCACGGCGCAACAACGTGCGGCTTGGGATCACCGGTGTGCTGCTCTACTCCGACGGCTCGTTCTTGCAGGTTCTCGAAGGACCCGCCCACGCCGTCGACGAGATCTTCGAGCAGCTCGAGACCGACCCGCGGCACTGCAACGTCGTGCTCGTGTCGCGACGGCTCGTTGCGGAACGGAGCTTCGGCGACTGGCAGATGGGCTTCGTGGACTTCAGCCATCACGCAAACAACCTCGACGGTTTCGTCGACTTCTTCCGTGACGGCGTCCGGGTCTGTCGCGAGCACCAGGACACGCGGCCTGTTGAGCGGTTGCTCGACGGCTTCCGCGAAGGCCGCTGGCACCAGCACGTCTCGTAGGGTCGAGTTAGCGCCCGGTCGCGCGCCGGAGCGAGAGGTACAGCACGCCCGCCACGGCCGCCGGCATCACCCACCACGCCGAAACGTCCCCACGCGCTGCCAGCGCTGTCGCGCCGATTGCGGCGACCACCATCACGGCCGTGCGCCAGTCGTCACCAACGACGAAATCCCACCAGAAGCGGGCGAAAGCAACGACGTAGCTCACCCGGACACCTCGCGTGCCTGGACGGCCTCGCGCCACGTGCGCAGCAGCCTGACGTAGCCGAGCGACATCGCGATGACGAAGGCGAGGACGCCGAGCAGGGCGACGTCGCTTCCGGGCCAGTGTGCACCGGCCCCTTCAGCCGACCAGAAGATGCCAAACGAGGTGAGCATCACGCCGACACTGAACTTCATGGTGTTTTCGGGCACCCGTGCGAGCGGTGCGCGAACGGCAACACCGACCACCACGACAAGAACGACCGCCGCGCCAGCACCGAGCGCCGCAAGGCCCATGTGACCTTGAGCTGTTCCGAAGGTGACGACGATGAACGCGACCTCGAGGCCTTCGAGCAGCACGCCTTTGAACGCAAGCGTGAAGCCGTACCAATCCAGGCCGAGCCGCTCGTCCGTATCGGCACCTCGTGCCGCACGAAGCTCTCTGGCGAAGATCTCATCCTCGTCGTGCAGCGCCTTGAAGCCGCTGGCGCGCAGGATCGCCTTCCGCAGCCACTGGAGCCCGAATACGAGCAAGACTCCGCCGACGATCAACCGAAGGCTGTCGAGTGGCGCATGTCGAAGTGCTGGCCCGAAGATGACGATCGCAAGCGCGAGCACTGCGGTTGCGCCAGCGGTTCCCGCGAGGGCCGATCTCCAGCCGCGTGCAAGTCCGGCCGCGAGCACGATCGTGAGCGCCTCCACCATTTCGACAGCGCTCGCGAGGAAGGTCGAGAGGAGAAGGACGGTCAGGCTCATCGGTCGTCCGAGTATGCGCGCTCAGCGGCGACCGCGCGAGAAAGGTCTAGGCGTCGGGTACCGGTTGGATCGTCTGGAATGTGAACGCCTCTCGCGTCGACCCGTGCTCGGCGAGCAGTGTCAGGCGACGCAGCCCTTCCGACACTGTGGGGATCTCGCCCTCCGCAATCCACCACATCACGTAGGCCGGTAGGTCAAGACGTTCGAACCAGTCGCGACGTCGGCGCAGGGCGTCGAGGTGGTCGCGATGCTTGTAGGTGAAGGCGTGAAGCGACTCGACATCGCGCCAAACTGTCATGTTGACCACCAGGTTGTTCGCGCCGGGGATCTCGATCGGGTCAGCCTCGAGCACGTCGTCGTGCATCCGCCACACGAACCCGGGGGTGACGTCGGCTTTCGCGTTCAACCCGTCGATCGCGTTGGTGAAGTCGGCCATACGCGGGTCGGTCGTCGGCCACCGCCCAGCGGCAACGTTGAACTCGGCGATGTTGAAGTGCATCCGGCCTCCCTCCCGCGCTCAAATCGTTCGGCGAAGGCTAAATCACACGAACGTCTGGCGGAGGCAATGGGCCCGGGTGGATTCGAACCACCGACCGACGGATTATGAGTCCGCTGCTCTAACCGCTGAGCTACAGGCCCGACCGTCGGACGGTACCGCACTCATCACACGGCGAGAGCCGCCCTAGCCGCCAGCAAGCTTGACGCGATAGCCATCACGCTCAAGCCGGGCGGCGACCTTCTCGCGGTGGTCGCCCTGAATCTCAACCGCACCATCCTTCACCGACCCACCGGAGCCGCACAAACGCTTGAGATCGCTCGCGACGGTCGTCAGAGCCCCGCCCGGTAGGCCCCGCACGACGGTCACGATCTTCCCGCCCCGTCCACCCTTCTCGCGAAACACGCGGATGACACCGTCGGCTGGGAGCGCTGGCCCGCTCGAAACCGTTTGCGCGGCGCGCTTGCGGGCGTCACGGCGGTGGTCGCCATCCTCAGTGGAGTAGACAAGGCTGCTGTTCGACACGTTGCGATCGTAACGCGCCACGAACCGCCGCCCCAACGTCAGGCGGAGTGGCGTGGGCCGCGCCCACTGAGCCGCGACGCGAGGCGGGATCGCTAGAGTCCAGCCGATGAAGATTCATCAGGAAGAACGCCACTTCCGCACGAAGGGTGGCCTTCACATCACAGACATCACCGAAGACGTGCGCCAGATCGTCGCCGAATCGGGTGTCACAGACGGCATCTGCCTCGTCTACTCGCCGCACACCACCTGCTGTGTGCGCGTCAACGAGTTCGAAAATGGCATGTTCGAAGACTTCGCACGCCTCCTGCGTCGCCTGATCCCGCACGACACGTACTACGCGCACGACGACTGGGATCGCCGCACCGAGAACATCTGCGAAGAGGACATGGAGGTCGGCAACGGCCATTCGCACTGCATGTCGATGCTGCTTGGCTCATCGAGTGAGTCGATGCCCGTGTTCGACGGCGACCTTGCGCTCGGCACCTGGCAGCGTGTCCTCTTCATCGAACTCGACCGTGAGCGCGATCGTCGCTGGCTCGTGAAGGTCGTCGGCAACTAGCGCCGCACACACATGTCGTACTTCCTGATCCCACTGATCATCCTGATCGTGCTCGTCGTCCTGATGGGCATCATCGCGTTCCTCTCGCGTTTCCGGAAGGGCCGCTACCTGCGCCCGATCATCGTCGGGCTGGCGAAGATCGGCTGGATTCGGCGCATGTTCGAGAAGGCAAGCCAGGCGCAGATCGAGCGGAGCCAGCCCGAGCTTGCAAGCGCCCTCCGCAAGCTGAAGCGGCTTGGCCCGAACCCCGACCCGCGCAAGGTGCATCAGGCACTCATGTCGCTGACGGTTGCCGAACGCCGTGCCTACATGGAGGCGCAAGAGGCCCAGGTCGGCTCACAGACCGAGCCAATGAACCGTCAACTCCGCCGCGGCCAGTCGAAGATTCAGAGCACGACGAAGCCCGGCTCTGCCGGTCGCAAGTCGCGCCGCCGCAAGTAACGGCCGAGAGCGCTAGAACAGCGCAGGTGGCGCGGGCGGTCGTACGACCTTGAGCGCCTGGCCGATCAGCTCACCGATCTCCGTGAGCGCCTCGTCGGCACGCGTGAAGATCGTCGGCATCCGCAGGAACCCGTGGATCATGCCGTCGTAGCGGAGACCCTCGGTCTCGATGCCCGCGAAGTGCATCCGTTCAGCGTACGCCTCGCCCTCATCGCGGAGCACGTCGTGCTCGGCGGTAACCACGATGGCGGGGCAAAGCCGACGAATGTCTTGGATCTCGATCGGTGACACATCAGGGTCTTGGCGGAACGCGTGCGTACCGATGTACGCGTCCCAGAAGAACTCCATCGCCTTGCGCGTGAGGCCGAAGCCGGTCTCGAACATCTCGTAGGAGACGGTGTTCATCTTCGCGCTTGTTACCGGGTAGAGCAACACCTGGAGTGCGAGATAGAAGTCGCCGTGGTCGCGGGCGCGCCGTGCAACGACCGCGGCAAGCGTTCCGCCAGCGCTGTCGCCTGCGACACCGATCCGGTCGGGGTCGACGCCGAGCTCAGCCGCGTTCTTCACAACCCACTTGGTCGCGTTCCAGCAGTCTTCAAGCGGCGCCGGAAACGGATGCTCGGGCGCAAGCCGATAGTCGACCGACACGACGATCACGCCGGCACGCTGTGCGATCGCGCGTGCCATTCCCTCATGCGTGTCGACGCTGCCGAGCACCCAACCGCCACCGTGAAAGAAGACAATGCAGGCGCATGGCTCGTCGGTTTCAAACGGGCGGATAATCCGCACCGGCACACCGTCGTCTGTGTGCCTGTCTTCCATCTCGAACACCGGGTCGTACGGCATCGAGAACATCTCGATCGTCGCCTCCATGTTCGCGCGCGCCTCTGCGGGCGTCACATCGAACACAGCAGGGACGTTCGCGGCCGCCATCTGCTCGAGATACGCAGCGACCTGCGGGTCAAGCGGTGGGATCTCAAAGTCGGTCATTCCTAAAGAAGCTAGCCGAAGCACAGGCGATTGCCCACCCGCCACCCGCAGGGAAGCGTGGTACCTCGTTGAACACGGCCGCAATCCCCGTGCTTTCCAAGGAGGCAGGAATGAAGGACTTTCGTGCGTTTCTCATGCGAGGCAATCTCGTCGACATGGCTGTTGGCGTCGTGATTGGCGTTGCGTTCGGTGGTGTCGTCACCGCGCTTGTCGAAGACCTCTTTACGCCGCTGATCGCCGCGATCGGTGGCAAGCCAGACTTTTCGTCGTTGGCGTTCACGATCAATGGCAGCCACTTCCTCTACGGCCAGTTCATCAACGCGGTGATCTCGTTCGTGATCGTCGCCGCCGCGATCTTCTACCTCGTCGTCAAGCCGGTGGGCGCGATGATGGCCCGTATGGCGAAGGCCGAGGCTGAGGGTCCCCCTACGCGCGAGTGTCCCGAATGCCTGAGCAGCATCCCGGTTGCTGCACGCCGCTGCTCGCACTGCACCTCAGCCGTTTGACGTACTGAGAAGGCGGTCGCCGTTCGGGGACGGCGGCCGCTTCCTCATTCGCTTCGTTCGCGTTCGCCGGTATTTGGCGGTAGTCGAAGCGACGCGAGGAAGCCGAGGAACACAAAGCCTGCGGCGATGAATGCCGCCCGGCGAGCACTTCCAACGAACGCCTCTTCGACGGCAGCGATCACTGGCGTTGCGGCGTGATCGGCGCGGAGTTGCGGCAGGATCGCCCCGCCGCTTTGCTCGACGCTCGTGATGATCTGCGCCTTCATAGCGGCCGGCACGTTGGGCAGCGCCTCGATCTTCGCGCGGGTTCCACTGTTCAGGCCGAGCGTGAGCGCTGTTCCGAGGATGGCGATGCCAACCGCCGAGCCGACCTGACGGGACGTGCTCTGCATGCCTGACCCTTGGCCCGACTGGGCACGCGGAATGTCGGCGAGGATGACGCTCGTGAGCTGCGCGGTCGCGAGGCCGACACCCAGCCCGTAGATGAAGAGTTGCGGGCAGAACTCCCAGGCAGAGCGATGAGTGGCGAACGTCAGACCGACGGCTGTGATGCCGATCACCTCGGTGCCGAGGCCGATCTGCACGACGCGCCGGGCACCGATGCGGTTTGTCACCTGGGCGGCGACACCGCCTGCAACGAATGCCCCACCCGCAAGCGCAGCCAAGATGACGCCCGTCTTGAACGCGGTAAGCCCCAGCACCGATTGGAGAAACAGCGGGATCACGAACACGAGGCCGAGCTCGCCGAGACCGACGATCAGCACCGCCGCCGTTCCATAACGGAAGCTCGGGATGCGGAAGAGCGTCAGATCAAGCAGCACCGGCTTCCGCGCCCTCCCCCGCGCCTGTTCGATGAGCACGAAGGCGACGAGCGCGACGACGCCCAGGACGAACGCAGCGGGGATCACCGACGTCGAACCAAAGTCGACGCCGAGAAACGTGCGTTTCGCTTCCCACCAGCCGTAGGTCTGACCTTCGATGAGCCCAAACACGATGGCCGCGAACCCAAACGTGGAGAGCGCGATGCCGCTGAGATCGACGCCACGGGCCGGATGATCGTCGCGGCTTTCAGCGACGAAGAGCAGCGCGCCAATGAACGCAACGATCGCGACCGGAACGTTGACATAGAAGGCCCAGCGCCACGAGAGGTGCGTGGTGAACCATCCACCGGCGAGCGGCCCGAGCGCGGCCATGCCGCCGATCGTCGAGCCCCAGATGCCAAAGGCAATCGCGCGTTCGCGACCACGGAAGTTCGCGTTCACGATCGAGAGCGTCGCCGGAAGGATGAACGCCCCTCCCACCCCTTGCAGCAGCCGTCCAGTGAGCAGGATCGTCCCGCTCTGCGCCTCAGCGGTCAGCAGCGACGCGGCCAAGAAGACGGCGAGGCCGATGAGGAACATCAGTCGGCGGCCGAACAGGTCACCGAATCGCCCGAACGTGATGAGGAGCGACGCGAAAACAAGCGAGTAGATCGAGTTCGCCCACTCGGCCTGGGTGATGCCAATGCCGAGCTCGCGGATGATCGTCGGGATCGCAACGTTCACGATCGACGCGTCGACGATGATCATCGCCACGCCCAGCGTGATCGCGACCAGGCCAAACCAGCGGCCTCGCTGATGTCTCACCGACGCGGTAGGCGCTTCCATCTCGCCATCCTCGCAGTCGTGGGCTCATCGCTGCGGAAATTCGTGTGCGGCCGAGCCCCTATCCCGGGGGCTCGGCCGCAGTCGTACTGGAGCTTGTGCGCGAGGGCGCTAGTGCGTCGACGCGTAGACGTATGCCGAAACGTCCTGGATCTGCTTCGACGAAAGCTGCGACTTGTATGCCGGCATCGAGCCCTTACCGTTCGTCACACGATCGACGATCAGTGAGAGCGTCGGCTTCTTGAGGTCGAGGTTCGGCCCGATCGCACCGGTTGAACCGGCTGCCTTCATCGTGTGGCACGCGCCGCAGCCCGTGTTCGTCCACACAACCTTGCCGGCTGTCACCGAGCCACCCGATGATGCGGGTGCGGTGATGGCGAACGTGCCCTTCATGCCCTTCGCTGCCTGGCCAGCAACGGTCGAGAGGTAGGCGAATTTGCCAGCCTTCGCGAACGTGACCTTCAGCGTCGCCTGAGCCTTCGGCTTGATCAACGGCGTGACTTTGCCGTTCACCTTGAACGTGTGCTTGACCTTGCCGACGTTCTTGACGATGAACGTGACGCTCCCGACCGGAGCGGTCTTGGAGGTGAACTTGAAGTAGTAGTCGCCAGCGGTGACGGTGACCGTCTTCGTCGCGGTCGTAGTGTTCGCGTGTGCGAACGCTTGAGCGGCGAAGGCGAGCACCAAAACGCCGACAGTGACGAGAACGTAGATATGTGACCGTCGAGTTTTCATACCGGTCACGCTACTCCCGAAACGACCCCTCGAAAGGCCCGCACACGATTCTTTACGGGAGTCGGTGCGAATGTTTACCGCTGCCTCACGAGATGTGAGGGAAAGCTGTGTTAACCGTGTGTAGCGGTGTAAACGAACTGTGCGACGGCGTCGATTTGGGCGGTTGTGAGGACACCGATGTAGGGCTGCATGGCGCCGCCGCCTGAGCCAACGATCTGCACGACCTTCGCGACCGTCGGTTTGCGGAGGTCAAGGTTTGGCCCCGACACACCCGTTGCTCCCGCGGCAGAGAGCGTGTGGCAGGCAACACAGCCCGTCTTGACAAAGAGAGTCTTCCCGTCGGCTACCGCAGTGGTTTGCGTGTTCGCGGTCGTGGTCGTCCCCGCCGTGGTGGTGGTGGTGGTGGTTCCGGCCGGTGCGACACCCGTCACCTTCAATGTTGCGGCGACCTTCTTCGCACCTGACCCAGCGGCACCGGCGGAGGTGATGACGACCGAGCCGCCTGTCGCGATCATGACAGTGAAGATCACCTGTTGCCCAGGGCGAACGACAGGTGACGTCTTGCCTGCCACGGTGACGGTGCGACTGACCATGCCGGCGTTTCGGAGCGTGAGGGTGACCTGCCCAGCCTGAGCGGTGGCAGGGATCAGCTGCATCGAGGAGGCGCCGAGCATCACAACCACGGTTGAGCTGGCCGTCGCGATCGACGCAGCAACAGCAGCGGCGATACCCGCGACGACGACCATGACAAGCCTGCTCCAGCGCACGCATCGAGCATGGCATGGCCACACGAGTTCCGCAACGTGAGGTGAGCAACTGCGACATTCCCCCTTCGGCGCGACTAGGTTGTAGGCATGAGCACCGACGTTCTGAACTTCTCTGCTGGGCCCGCGATGCTGCCGCACTCGGTTATCGAGCGGCTCCGCGACACGCTCGACGAGTGGGATGGCAAGAGCGCAAGCGTGATTGAGATCTCGCATCGCGACAAGTCGTTCATCGAGGTCGTGGAGCGCGCAGAAGCCTCGCTGAAGCGCATTCTCGGGATGGATGACGAGTGGCAGGTGCTCTTCCTCGGTGGCGGTGCAACCGGCCAGTTCGCGGGTGTCCCGCTGAATCTGCTGCAGCCTGGGCGCAGCGCTGGGTACATCGACACCGGCCAGTGGGGCGGCAAGGCGATTCAGGAAGCGCGGAAGTTTGGCGACATCGTCGTTACCGCATCAGCGAAGGACGATGGTTACGCGAAGCTGCCTGACCTGGCCCTCGTCGACATCGATCCGAATTGGGCCTACCTCCACTTTTGCGCGAACGAGACGGTTGACGGAACGCAGTACGGCACGATCGCGCAGACCGCGCATTCTGTGCCTCTCGTCGCCGACTGCTCAAGCGAGCTGCTGACCCGTGTGATGCCGCTCGACCGCTTCGCCGCGTTCTACGGCGGCGCCCAGAAGAATGTCGGGCCGGCTGGCGTCACGATCGTGTGTGTCCGCAAGGAGCTGCTTGGTTCGCCGCAGGCGATCTGCCCGGCGGTGTGGGATTGGACGCAGCAGGGCGCAAATGATTCGGCGCTCAACACTCCCCCGGTCTACGCGATCCTCGCGTCAGGTTTCGTGTTCGAGTGGGTTGAAGAGCACGGTGGCGTTCCCGCGGCCGCAGCACGGGCTGCTGAGAAGTCGACGTTGCTCTACGAGACGATCGACCGAATTCCGCTCTACTCCAACGATCGTGCGACCCGTTCGAAGACGAACATCGTGTTTCGGCTGACGACGGAGGAGCTTGAGAAGCAGTTCCTCAAGGAGGCCGAAGCGAACGGCATGATCGGCCTCAAAGGTCACCGGGCGGTCGGCGGCTGCCGCGCCTCGGTGTATCTCGCGATGCCCATGGAAGGCGTGCAGACACTCGTCGCCTTCATGGAAGATTTCGCGCAGCGCAACGGCTAATCAGGCTCGCTGCACCACGGTTAGCTCGTAAGGCTGGCCGGGCTTCGCAGGCGGCTCAAGCTCGACGGTGAACGCCTGGGCCACTGCGGCGGCGAGTTCCTCGGGCGTCCGCACCTTCGCGCCTGAGGTGAGCAGGTGCCTGGCAACTTCGCCGCGAGCCTTCTTCGCGAAGTGGCTCACGACCTTGCGCACGCCGTTCTTCTCCTCGACCACGGCGACGTGAACACGTTGGGCGGCGGCAGCGCCTGTCGGCTTCCACGCGGTGGCGTAGGTTGCCGAGCGGCAGTCGAGAATCACGCGCCCCTTCGCGAGGGTCTCGAGCGGGGCGCGGAGGCCGTCGCGCCAGTACGCGGCATCCATTTCGCGTCTGTAGGCCGGCACGCGATCGCTCATGCGCAAGGCTCCGAACTGCGCCGAGATCACGACGACGTTCTTCGCCGCACCAGCGGGGAGTGATGGGATATCGAGCGCCGCGTACAGCACGCCGGTGTAGAGCCGACCGGCGGTCGTCGTTGGCGCATGCCGCAGCTCCTCGTCAAGGAGGCTCTCCCGAAGCTGTGTGAGTTCAGGAAACGAGAGCGCTGCGAGGTCGATCGCCTTACCGCGAGCGGGGCTCCACTTCGTCTCACTCGGTGGAAGCAGGATCAGCGGTGGACGGGCGGCAGGCACCGGCCCATCCTGCCTATCCCGTCGAACGGAAGCGCAGGGTGCCCACCCCACCGCTCTGGTGAGGCGGGCACCGTGCTCTTCGGGCGGTTCTCCGGCTTCGGCTTCATCGGCAGGACGCTCGCCGGCGCCGAGGTCTACGTGATGCCAGGGCCGTTCGAGCGGGCTGACCGCCTCAAGGAAGCGCTGCTCACACTCGCCGCGAGGTGGCGTGCGGATAGCTAGTCGGCGAGGATGCCGCCGCTGCGCTTCTGCGCGCGGATGTCCAGCTTCAGCAGAGCACCGGGAACGTGGTTCTCGAGCCACCGCTTCACAGCAGCGCGACGGTTGGCTACCGACTCGCGTGCCCAGGTCGGACCGAGCTCACGGCGAAGCAGTTCGCTCGTGGTCGCCGGGTTCTTCTTCCGGCTCTCGCCGCGACTCCGGAGATCCCGAGCCCGAAGTCGAAGGAGGATCCCGACCCGGACGATGACGATCCGCCGCCGGGCGGAGCTCCACCGGGCGCGCCGCCACCGGCGCCGTCCGCACCGCAGCCGGGAGTTCCGACGACCGGCAACGCGGACGACGACATCCCGTTCTAGCCCGACCCGAACAACCCTGAGATCACAGGAGAGCCGCCCTCGGGCGGCTCTCGTCGTTCCGGGCCGGATACAACAAGTCTCGTAGCATCGTGCTACGGAATCTGTTGCATCGCGCCGCTGCCTGCGCCTCTCAAACGACGGAGCCGCCCTTCCGGGCGGCTCCTAGTTAGTTCTGCAAACGGTTCTGACAACAACTCGAGTGGAGGCGGCGGGAATCGAACCCGCGTCCGCGGACGCACCGTCCGAGCGTCTACAAGCGTAGGCTGAGATTGAAGTTTCGCCCGGCGGCTGGCTCACAGCCGGCCTACCGTCGGACTAGCCATCCTGAAGTCTCGCGCCGCCAGCGATTGGCGTTCTTTTGGCGCCAGCCTGCTTGTTGATGCCGCACCCGGGCCGCAGGCCAACTCGGGGCGACACGCTGGCTAGTCTCTGAGACTAGGCAGCGAGTGCGAGGTTATTTTCCGCACTTGCATTGTTTTCCGGTGGATTTACGAGGCCGACCGGAGACCTCGGCTTGCAGCTCGTCCGGAGAACCGACCACGTCGAAACCATGGCGCCCCCGTATGTGTTGTTGCGCCAGTGTACCCCTCCCAGTGGCGCGAGGCAGTGTCGGCCCTGGCGCGTACCCTTCCACCCGATGAAGCTGATCCCAAAAATGCTGCCGCGCTCCGTGAAAGCCCCAAAGGCCGACGAACACCGCCCACGCGGTGAGCCTGCATTCAGCCTCGGCTGGGCGCTGTTCCTTGTGCTTGCGATCTTCGACCGCAGTGCACTCGCCTCGATCTACCACTGGGTGCGCGACCTGCCGTGGTTCCTCGAAATGTTCGCATGGTTCTTCGGGCTGCCATACATGGTTGGCCTCGCGATCGCCGAAGGCGGCTGGCAAACCTGGCTGAAGATCGTCACGATCGTGCTCGTCGCCGTCATGTTCGGCGGCGCGCTACGCAGCGGCAAGAAGAAGTCGCGCTAGCGACGCGACTTCACTTCGCGCTCAATCTGACGCTTCGCATCGCGCTCCACCAGCGTCTGGCGTTTGTCACGCACGTTCTTGCCGCGCGCAAGCGCCACCTCAACCTTCACACGCCCGTCCTTGAAATACAGCCTCGTGGGGACAAGCGTCAGGCCGTTCTCTCGAAGCTCCGCAAAGATCCGCTCGATCTCCCGGCGATGCAGCAGCAGCTTTCGCGACCGCGCAGGCTCATGGTTTGACCGGCCACCCTGGTCATAGATCGCGATCTCAGCGTTATGCAGCCACGCCTCCCCATTCCGCACATCCGCGTACGACTGTTGGAGCGTCGCACGACCCTCACGCAGCGACTTGACCTCCGTCCCGGTGAGGACGAGGCCCGCCTCGACGCGGTCAAGCAGCTCGTAATCGTGGCGCGCCTTGCGGTTCTCGGCGATCAGCTTCTCGGCCATGAGTCGATTGTAGGGTCGAACCAGGGGATTACCCGATGGTCGCCGCCACCGCGACCAGGCAAGGTGACGTCATGACCGAGGCACCCACACCCACCGTGAAGCTCCTGCGCCGCACCAAAGACGACTCGATGATCGCCGGGGTCTGCGGTGGCCTCGCGCACCGAGGTCGAACTCCGCATGCCCCTGGGAGGTGCCGCATGAAGCCCCGCGTCGTACTCGTCGACGACCACGCGATCTTCCGCGCCGGTGTGCGTGGCGAGCTTGGAGACAGCGTCAACGTGATTGGCGAAGCCGAGAGCGTCGCCGACGCCGTCCCGCTGATCCGCGAGCTCGACCCCGATGTCGTCCTGCTCGACGTCCACCTAGGTGACGGCGGCGGCGAGGCCGTGATCGCCGCTGTTGCGCCCGAGCGCCCCGCGGTGAAGTTCCTCGCACTGTCAGTCTCCGACGCCGCCGAAGACGTGATCGGCGTCATCCGCGCAGGCGCAGGGGGGTACGTCACCAAGACGATCTCTGGCGAGGAGCTCGCAGACGCCATCGTGCGCGTCTCGGTAGGCGATGCAGTGTTCTCGCCACGCCTCGCAGGGTTCGTGCTCGACGCGTTCCGTGCAGGCGACCGCGTAGGCGACGACGCCGAACTCGACGAGCTCTCAGCCCGCGAACGCGAGGTGCTGCAGCTGATCGCCCGCGGCTACCGCTACAAGGAGATCGCGGCCCGGCTGCACCTCAGCATCAAGACCGTCGAGAGCCACGTTTCGAGCGTTTTGAGGAAGCTCCAGCTCTCTTCCCGCCACGAGCTGACCCGCTGGGCGGCCGAGAGACGCCTGATTTAGCCGGCTTCGGTTTGCGTGTTCCGTCGGCGGGCGAGTCGGGCAACGCGAGATCGACCTTCCCCTCCGACTTCTTGATCGAGTGGATCATCACCTCGATCGTGTCACCCAGCCGATATGTGCGCCCGCCGCGTTTCCCCGTCAGCGCCGTGCCCGTGACGTTCAACTCAAAGTAGTCGCCGGGCAGTCGCCGCACCGGCAGGTAGCCCTCAAACACCTCGCCGAAGAGCACAAAGAGGCCCGACTCGATCACGCCAACGATCTGGCCCACCCACGGGTCTTTCCAGCCACGCTCAAGCATCCGATCCTCAAGCAGCCAGGCAAGGCAGATGTCGTCGGCCATGTGCTCGAGCTTGCCCGCACCCCGCTCAACAAACGACAGGTGCTCGGCTAGACCATCGAGGTCGCCCGGCAATGCGTCATCTGACTGGCCGATCTCACGCAGCAACGCCCGGTGAATCACAAGGTCGGGATAGCGCCTGATCGGCGAGGTGAAATGGCAGTACGCAACGCTCGCGAGGCCTGAGTGGCCGAGATTCGCCGGGTCGTACCGCGCCTGCTTCAACGCCCGCAGAACGAGCGCCGGAAACGCCTCTGTCCCACGGCCCGACGATTTCACATACGCCGCGACGGCGTGCGACAGGATGCCCGAGAGCTCGGCTGCCGAATGCGGCGAAAGATGCTCCGGCACCGGCGGCGTTGGCACCTTCAGATCCGCGAGCTTTGCAAGCAACAGCTGAATCGCTTGCGGGTCGGGCTCCTCATGCACGCGATAGAGCGCCTCTCTCCCACGCCCCGCCAAGAACGCGGCCACATACTCGTTTGCGCGGATCATTAGCTCCTCCACCAGCATGTGGGCGTGAGGCTCGCCTTCCATCCAGGCGTTCGTCACCTTTCCCTCATCGAAGCTGAACACCACCTCGGGGGTCGTCACCTCGAGTGCGCCGCGTGCGAAGCGTCGACGCCGCCACTCGGTGGCGAGCTCGGAGTTCATGTCGAGCTGCTCCAGAATCACCGGTGGCGCCTCGCGTCGCTGCGCCTGCCCATAGGTGAGGCGCGCGTCGGAACGGATGACAGAGCGGTAGAAGATCGGTTCACCGTCACCCGGGGGCATCTCGACCGTCACCGTCAGCCGCTCAACGTTCGGACGCAGGGAACAGGCGTCGTCGGCGAGGGAGTGAGGCAACATCGGTGCGACAAGGCCCGGCACGTAGGTCGAAAACCCGCGCTGCGCGGCTCCCTGATCAAGCGGGCAACCCGCCGGCACGAAATACGAGACGTCCGCGATATGCACCCACGCGCGAATCCCATCTGGCTCGCGTCGAAATGAGAGCGCATCGTCGAAATCCTTGGCTGTGTCGGGATCGATCGTGTAGGTCGTCAGCTCGCGCAGGTCAACGCGGTTCTCCAGCGACGGCTCAGGGATCGTGTGCGGCTCGTACTCGACGCGCAGGCCACGTTCGATCAGCAACGCCTCAAGGACATTCTCGATCCGGTCGGCGTGTCCGATGACCCGCTCGACCTTGGCGCGCCCCGGGCCAACCTGAACCATCGCAAGGTCGCCGTTCTCGAGTGCGCCCCACCCCTTCGTCTCCAGGATCAGCGGCACGCCAGGGGTGAAGAACGGCTCACCCGTGACGAGCTTGCCCTTGCGAGCAACCTGAACGACGAGACGAGGAAGTTGGCGCGAACGCTCAGCCATAAGAACCAGGGTACGGGTGAAATGTCACTGACAGTGCGCAGGAGGGCTTTCCGAAGCACGCTTCGCGGGCAGGGGTGGCAAAGGTGTCGTCAGTCAAGGACGCAGGGAGTGTTGATAGCGGCGCTATCAACACGACCGAGGACGATGAATCACGACACCTTGGCCGCGCATGGCGGCACAAGTTCGTGCATCGGAAATCCCTCCGCTTAGACCTTGAGGAAGCGATGCAGCGTGACCCCCGAGCCGAGCGCGCCGAGGCCAAGCCCAACCCCAACCAGCACGAGGGACGTGAGCCCGAAGCTCCACGCGTGCACGTCGGATCCGCTCGTCGAGGTGACGTGCAGGATCGTCGATGACGCCGCTGTCTTTCCGACCACGAGACAGACGATCGCGAGGAGCGAACCAAGCAGGCCGCAGAACAGCCCTTCGATCATGAACGGACCGCGCACAAACCAGTTGGTCGCACCCACGAGTTTCATCACCTCAACCTCGCGTCTGCGCGAGAAGATCGACAGGCGAATCGTGTTCGCGATCAGCAACGTTGACGCAATCAACAGGATCACCGTCGCAACCGTGAACACGTACTCGATCACGTGGGCGTACTGAAGGATCTTCTTCGAGTACGTCTTGCCGTCGACGATGCCGCTCACCCCCTCAGGCAGCGGGCGCAAGCTCTGGCTGAGCAACGCGATGTCCTCGGGCTTATCAGGCGTCACCTGCAGCACGTCGGGCAGCGGGTTGTAGGGCAGGTTCTTCGTGAGGTCGGGGTAGTGCTTGCTCATGTCCTTGAGCGCCTGCTCCTTCGACACGAACGTCCACGACTTCACATACTTGTTCTGGTTGAGTGCCTTCGCGACCGCGTTCTCTTGCGCCTTTGTGGCCTGCGGGTTCGTTTTGAACTCGACCTTGACGAGCAGCTCCTTCTTCACATGATCCGACCAGGACACCGTCCAGGTGCCAAGCGCGATGAAGAGGCCCAGCAAGAACATGCCGACGAGAACGGTCATCGTCGCCGCAACCGTGGTGGAAAGGTTGGCGCCAAGGCTGCGCCACGCCTCGGAAAAGAGCAGCCGCAGCCTCATTCGCCTGCGTACCCGCCGCGGCGCTCGTCGCGTGCCAGTCGGCCACCTTCAAGCTGGATCACGCGCTTGCGCATCTTGTCGACCATCTCGCGGTCGTGGGTCACCATCAAAATCGTCGTGCCGCTCATGTTGATGCGGTAGAGCAGCTGCATGATCCCGACGGAGGTGTCTGGATCGAGGTTGCCGGTGGGCTCGTCGCAGACAAGGAGCGGCGGATGATTCACGAATGCCCGCGCGATCGAAACGCGCTGCTGCTCACCGCCTGAGAGTTCGCTCGGAAGCGAGTTCATCTTGTGCGAGAGCCCGACCATCGACAGCACCTCAGGCACCTTCTTGCGGATCGCTGAGCGGCTGTCGCCCTGCACCTTCAGCGCGTAGGCCACGTTTTCGGCCGCGGTACGGCTGGGAAGCAACTTGAAGTCCTGGAACACGCAGCCGACGTTGCGGCGCAGCATCGGAACCTTATTCTTCGCAAGGCGCGTGAGGTCGCGCCCGCCAACAACGATCTTGCCGCTCGTGGGCTCCATCTCCTTGAGCAACAGCCGTATCAACGTCGACTTGCCCGAACCGGACGCGCCAACGATGAACACGAACTCGCCCTTATCGATATGGAACGACACGTCGTTGAGCGCGACGACATCTGGCTCATAGACCTTCGTCACCCCGTCGAAGACGATCATCGAGCCCGACGACTCCAGACGAGACTCCTCGACTGGAGTTTCGATTACTGCCGACGTGGGTGTGAGGTTTGGCTCCATCACAAATGGCTCAACGAGGGACCCGGCGCGGTTTCACTGACGAAAACGGTGTCTCTGGCGAAAACTGTGGCTGCGGAGATCCGCGGCGCGCCGAGTGCATTGGGGGAGGTGAAAGTGTACCCGACCGGTCAGACGCTACTTTGCCGCGCCAATCGAAGCGGCACGCCAGAGCAGGTATTCGTGGATGAACGGATCAAGGTTGCCGTCGAGCACGCCCTGCGCGTTGCCTGTCTCGTGGCCGGTTCGCGCGTCTTTCACCTGTTGGTAGGGGTGCAGAACGTAGGTGCGGATCCACTCGCCACCGAAGCCCGTGTCGGCAGCCCCACCCCGCTCCTTTGCAAGCTTCGCTTCGCGCTCCTCCTCGGCCTTTTCGGCCAGGCGGGACTTGAGAACGCGCATCGCCGTCTGCTTGTTTGCCGACTGCGAGCGCTCGTTCTGACACTGCACGACGATCCCTGAAGGGAGATGGGTGATACGGATCGCGCTGTCGGTCTTGTTGACGTGCTGACCGCCCGCACCCTGCGCACGGAACGTGTCGATCTTCAGGTCGGAGTCGTCGATCTCGATCGCCGCGTCGTCAGGCAGCAGCGGAGCGACGATCACGGTTGCGAACGACGTCTGGCGCCGATGCTGGCTGTCGAACGGCGACAGGCGCACGAGCCGATGCTTGCCACGCTCGGCCTTGAGGATGCCGTAGCCGTTCTCGCCACCCACCGTAAACGTGGCCGACTTGAGCCCCGCCTCTTCACCGGGGCTCGATTCGAGCAGCTCAACCTTGAAACCACGTTCCGAGGCCCACCGCTCATACATCCGCAGCATCATCTCGGCCCAATCCTGGGCATCGGTGCCGCCGGTTCCCGACTGCAGCGTGACAACCGCGTCGAGTTCGTCGTACTCGCCGTCAAAGAGCGCGTCCTCCTGGAGCCGGTCGAGCTCGGCACGCAACGGCGCGATCGACGCCTCGATCTCATCGGCCATATCCGGATCGAGCTCAAGCAGGCCGAGGGCATCCTCGTACTCGCCGGTCAAACGGACATATCCGTTCAGACGACGTGCGACGCGTGCCTGCTCGGTCGAGACCTTCTGCGCGCGGCTCTGGTCATCCCAAAACCCCGGCGCGCTCATGACTTCTTCGAGCTCCGTTAGGCGTGTTTGCAGGCTATCCGGGTCAAAGGTACTCACGGACCCAGGCAAGCTGGACCCCGATCTCCTCAAGTTGCTCCTGCACGGTGCCTCCGGATTCGGCCATGCGCCTAGCCTAGCTGCCACTTCCGGCGTTCCCGCCGGGTGGGGGTTGAACCGGCCGTTCCATCAACTTGAAATCCGGTTCTGCAAAGCCGAACTTGCGGTAGAGGTCGTGGGCGTCGGAGGTGTGCAACAGCCACCGGCGGTTCGAGAGCGGGCCGTTTTCCACCATCTCACGCACGAGCTCAATCCCAAGACCGTGCCCCCGAAACGCAGGGTCGACGTAGACATCGGCGAGATAGACAAACGAGTTGTGGTCGCTCACCGCCCGAGCGAAGCCGATCTGGGAGCCATCTCTGTAGACGCCAACAACACGCGTCGCCTCACGAATCAGCCGCTCCTGCAGCTCGTAGGGTCGCCCGATCGCCCAGTAGGCCTGCTCCGTGAGGAATCGGTGTACCGACGCAACGTCGATCCGTGCCGGATCATCGTCGAGCTCGAACCCGTTGCCGAGGTCGCGGATCACGCGGAAACGGTGCGCATGCGGAACCCGCCATGCTCCTCGTAGGAGGTTGTGATCACCGCCAGCGCCTCGCGCCGATCGCGATCGCCAAGCCCGGCCGCGTGGGCATCGGCAAGCGGGGTTGAGAGCAACGCCTCGATACCCGCCATCCCCTCCGAGGTAAGGCCGATCGACCCTGCCCGATGCAGCCGACACACCGCGCCCCCTGCCCGCGCCGAGAAGCCGACGAGATCGTCAGTGGCTCCACACTCGATGCACGAGGTGAGGTGCGGCAGATAGCCCGAGAGCCACAGCAGCTTCAGCTGAAACGACAGCACCAATGCATCCTCGGCCGGACGGGTGCGCTCGCCGTCGGGCAGCTCGTCGAGCGCGTCCAGGAACCGCGTCAGCGCTGTGAATGCCCGCTCGTTCGCCTCGGGCTCGCCAAACAGCCGCAGCATCGCCTCAAGCCCGATGAGCCCGACGTTCAAGCGGTACGGATCCTCACGCGAAACCCGGTGCGAATGGATGAGATCCACGCCGGTGACGGTTTGCAGCTCGCCCGACCCCTCATGGAGCATCAGCTCGACGTGCGAGAGCGGCTCCAGCCGCGCACCAAAGCGCGACTTCGTCTTGCGGATGCCTTTCGCGATCGCGCCAACCCGGCCGCGTTCAAGGGTGTAGAGGTGCAGGATGCGGTCGGCCTCGGAGAACCGCAGCGAACGGAGCACGACGGCCTCAGTCTTGTAGCTTCGGCCCCGCATTAGCCCAGTGTATTGCCCCGCACGGAGGCCACCTCCACGCCCTCACGTCAAGGGCGGGCGCTACCGTGAATGGTGATGACTCACATCCGCATGTACACGACGGAATGGTGCGGCTACTGCGTCCGCGCGAAGACGCTGCTCGCCTCGAAGGGCATTCCCTATGAGGAGATCCAGATGGAAGACACGCCCGACTTCCGCAAGCAACTTGTTGAGATGACGGGCAACTGGACGGTGCCGCAGATCATCATCGATGAGAAGCCGATTGGCGGCTACACCGAGCTTGCGGCGATCGCCCGTGCCGGCGGCCTCGAGCAGTACGTCTCGCCTGCCGCGTAGCGGTTAGACCGCCTCACGAGGGCTTCGCTGGCAGCGAGGGCAGTACCACGTGCCGCGCCCGCCGACCTTGATCTTCTCGATCGGTGTACGACACCGGGCGCACGGCTCCCCTTCGCGCCCGTAGGCCTTGAACTCGTTCTGCATGCCGCCGTACTCGCCATCGGGCAACGCGTAGTCGCGGAGCGTCGAGCCCTGCAACTCGACGCCGCGCTGGAGCGCTGCCCGGATCGTGCGGCGGAGGGTTGCAACCTCGACGTCGGTGAGCGCCGCGGCCTCACGCAGCGGGTGGATCTTTGCGCGCCAGAGCGCTTCGTCGGCGTAGATGTTCCCAACCCCCGCCACGGTCTTCTGGTCGAGGATCACCGACTTGATCGGGGCCCGGCGCCGCGCGAGTGCCCGCGCGAACACGGCCGTCGTGAAACGGCCGCTTAGCGGCTCCGGGCCGAGCCGGTCGTCGAGGTATTGCTCAACGGCACCTGGTTCGAAGAGATCCCAGGTGCCGAACCGTCGGACGTCTCGATAGGCAACAGCCGATCCGTTGTCTAATGTGACGACAGCGCGCCGGTGCGTGTCGTCCGGAAGCGACCCGTCCGGCGCGCTCCTTAACGACCCCGTCATTCGGAGGTGAATCACCAGCGCCCCGCCCGACTCGAACCGAACAATCAAGTACTTCCCCCGCCGATCGACCGCCACGATGCGGTTGCCGCAAAGACGCATCGCGACAGCGAGTGGATCGTGTGGCCGCGTCAGGCGCGAGTCGCTGATTCGCACGTCAACCAGGGTGCGACCCGCAAGCACCGGCTCAAGCCCCCGACGGACGGTTTCGACCTCAGGTAGCTCGGGCATGGTCACACGCTAGCGAGCGGCTCCCGACGCACGCGTTCCCCGCCCGCGTTAGCGTCTCCCTGTGGCACGCCACTCGATCCGCCAAGCGACGCTCGCCGATTGCGACGCCCTCGCGTCGTTTATCGCCGAAGCATGGGTCGCCGCCTACGCAACGGTGCTCCCACGTCCCATGAAGGCTCCTGGGAGCAACCCCGGCGACTGGCAGACGTACTTCGCCAGCCGGCCAGCGGAGGATCGCGTGTGGCTCGCGGCGGCGCGGGGCGGCCGGATCGCGGGCTACGCGCGCACCGGGCCGGCACGCGACGACGACCTGGCACGGCGACCGGGCGAACGGTGGGCCGAGCTCGTGAGTCACTACACCGACCCAGGCGCTCTCCGCGAAGGCACCGGCACAACGCTGCTCGGACGGGTATCCGACGACCTCACCACGCGCGGCTACACCTCGCTCGCGCTGTGGCAGTTCGTGGGCAACCCTGTGGCGGCGGCGTTCTACGAACGTCGTGGGCTGCCGCTCGACGGAGCGCGACGCGCAAGCCGGTTCGGGGTCGACGAGGTACGGCGCACTGCAACGCTGCCGCTCGTCGATCCAACGCTCGCCCGCTAGCGGGCTGCCGGAAGCTGCCGGAACGCAGCAACGAGCGTTATCGTCGGGTGAGGCCGACTAGTCGACGACGTCGAGCAGCACGTTCCGCTCACGCGCAAACCCGTTTCCGATCACATAGGCCGCCAGCACGTCGGCCACAGCAACCGATGCCGCCTCGTCCGTGCGCGCATGCACCTCTGCGAGGAGGTCGCCCGCTGCGACTTCGGCACCACGCTTCACGTGACACACAACACCAACGGCGTGGTCAATCGTGTCCGCCTTCGTACGGCGCCCGGCCCCGAGGTGGAGCGCGGCTGTCGCCACCCGAATCGCACCAAGCTCCTCAACCACGCCACCGGTCGTGGCACGCACCTCTCGGATAACGGGGGCCGTCTCGAGTGCCGACTCGTCGGGATCCCCGCCCTGCGCCGCAATCCACTGACGCCACTTCGCCTCGGCGCTCCCATCGGCAACAGCCTGCTCGGCCCGGCGGCGTCCTTCCTCAAGGTCGATACCGAGATCCGACAGCGCGAGCAGCCGTGCGCACGCATCCATCACGAGCTCGGTGAAATCAGCGGGGCCCCGCCCCTGCACCGTATGGAGCGCCTCACGCACCTCAAGCGCGTTGCCGACCGCTGCCCCAAGCGGCTGATCCATGTCGGTCAGCAGACACACAACCTCGCGACCCGCGTGATGCCCAAGCGAGATCATCGCCTCAGCCAACCGGCGAGCGTCATCAACCGTCTTCATGAACGCACCGTCGCCGACCTTCACATCAAGAACGATCGCCTGGGCGCCCGCGGCAAGCTTCTTCGACATGATCGACGCCGCGATCAGCGACAGCTGGTCGACGGTGGCCGTCACATCGCGCAGCGCATAGAGCAGCTTGTCGGCCGGCACAAGGTCGGCCGTCTGGCCCACGATCGCTATCCCCACGTCCTTCACCTGCGCGATGAACTCGTCGAGGCCAAGCTCGACGCGGTAGCCGGGGATCGCCTCAAGCTTGTCGAGCGTCCCACCGGTGTGACCAAGGCCACGGCCGCTCATCTTCCCAAGGGGCACACCACACGCCGCAACGATCGGCCCCACGGCAAGCGACGTCTTATCCCCCACCCCACCCGTCGAATGCTTGTCAACGACCTTGCGGCCCAAGGCGGCACCGAGGTCGATCGTCTCGCCGCTGCGGATCATCGCGTCGGTAAGCGCAAAGGTTTCGCGCGGGTTCAGCCCCCGGAAAAACACAGCCATGCAGAACGCTGCCAGCTGGTAGTCGGGAATCTCGCCTTTGGCATAGCCGAGGATCAGAGCCGAGATCTCGGCATCGGTCAGCTCCTCGCCGTCGCGCTTGCGCTGGATCAGTTCCGCAGGACGGATGACCTCGGCCGACACGATGCGCTCAGGGAGTCACAAACGGGGTGCCCGGCAGACCCTTCGCCGGAGAAGCACCAATCCAGGCGGCCATCGTCGCGCCGACGTCCGAGAACACGCCGCCTTCAATCACGCGGCCAGCAGCGTTTCGTCCCTCGACATACGCAAGCAAGAGCGCATGCTCCCGCGAGTGATCGGTTGACGGAGTCGTCGGGTCGCAACCGTGATCGGACGTCAAGATCAGCAGATCGCCCGGGCGCAGCGCGTCAAGAATGCCCGGCAATCGCCGGTCGAAATCCTGCAGACACCGGTGGAAGTTCTCCGGGTCGTTGCGATGCCCCCACAACATGTCGGTCTCCACCAGGTTCGTGAAGATCACGCCCTCGTCGACCGTCCGCAGCAGCTCCTCTGTCTTCTGAATCCCCTCGACGTTCGACTTCGTGGGGAACGACTCGTCGATATCGCAGCCCGCAAAGATGTCGTAGATCTTCCCGACGCCGTAGATGCGATGACCCGCGGCACGAACCTGCGAGAGATAGTTGGGGCGCTTCGGCTCAAGCGAAAAGTCATGCCGATTCGCGGTGCGGGTGTAGTTGCCCGGCTCACCCGTGAACGGTCGAGCGATCACACGGCCAACCGCATGCTTGCCCGTCAAGATCGTGCGAGCCACACGGCAGGCCTCATAAAGCTCCTCAAGCGGCACCGTGTCCTCGTGCGCCGCAATCTGAAACACCGAGTCGGCCGAGGTGTAGACGATCCACTTGCCCGTCTTCTGATGCTCCTCGCCAAGCTCCTGGATGATCTCGGTGCCGCTCGCCGGCACGTTGCCGATCACGCCACGACCCGTCTGGTTCATGAACGGATCGATCACCTCATACGGGAAGCCATGCGGGTAGGTCGGCATCGCCGTCGGGGTGATGATCCCCATCAGCTCCCAGTGGCCAGTCGTCGTGTCCTTGCCCTTCGAGCGCTCAAGCAGCCGCGCAGCAATCGCAGGCGCGCCTGGCTGCGGCGGGCAACCCTCAAGCGGCGCGACGTTGCCGAGGCCTAGCGCCTCCATCGTCGGCAGGTCGAGGCCGCCTACAGCGCGCGCGATATTGCCGAGCGTGTCCGAGCCGACATCGCCAAATTCCTCGGCATCGGGAAGCGCTCCCGCTCCCACAGCATCCAGCACGATCACGCACACGCGGCTCATGCGGCTATCCTACGTCTCGTGACCACCGCTCTCGGATTGATCGGTATCGCGTTCTTCATCGCTGGCGTCGTTTCGCTCGCGGCGGGCGTCACCTACTTGACGGTTCGGCTCAGCCCGAATCCGAACAACAAGAAGAAGCCGAAGCCCGAAGCTTCCGCGTCGTAGCGTCTTCGCGCTGCTAGCTCGCGAGCGCCGCGTCGAGCGGCGTATACGGAAGACCGTGCGCCTCAGCAACAGCTGCGTACGTGATCTTTCCGTTGAGCACGTTGACGCCCTTAGCGAGAGCCGGATCGTCGGCAACCGCCTGACGCAACCCCTTGCCCGCGATCGCCTCAACGTAGGGCAGCGTCGCATTCGTGAGCGCCATCGTTGACGTCACCGGCACGCCGCCCGGCATATTCGCCACGCAGTAGTGAATGACGCCATCGACCGTGTAGACGGGATCACCATGCGTCGTCGCATGTGAGGTTTCGATGCAGCCGCCCTGGTCGATCGCGACATCGACGATCACGGCACCCTGCTTCATGCCGCTCACCATCTCGCGTGTCACAAGCTTCGGAGCAAGCGCACCCGGAATCAGCACAGCGCCAATCACAAGGTCGGCGTCGGCAACCCGCGCAGCGATCTCAAGACTCGACGACATCAGGAGCGTCACGCGCCCCGAAAGAATCTCCTCCAGATGACGCATACGGTCGATCGACCGTTCGAGGATCGTCACCTGAGCACCAAGGCCAAGCGCGATGATCGCCGCGTTGTATCCCACGATCCCGCCACCGATAATCACGACCTTCCCCGGCGCAACACCGGGGACGCCGCCGAGCAACAGCCCGCGGCCACCGAGCGGCTTCTCGAGGAAATACGCGCCCGCCTGCGAGGCGAGACGGCCAGCGACCTCAGACATCGGCGCAAGCAGCGGAAGCTGGCCCCGCCCCGTCTCAACCGTCTCGTACGCCACCACGCTAATGCCCGAATCGACAAGCGCATGCGTGAGCGGCTCGTCGGCTGCGATGTGCAAGTACGTGAACAACGTCAAGCCGGCACGAAGGCGCTTGTACTCGGGCTCGATCGGCTCCTTGACCTTCAGAAGCAAGTCTGCGCCCGCCCACACATCGTCGACCGACGCGATCATCGCACCAACGCTCGTGTAGGCCTCATCGGGGAAGGAGCTGCCGAGGCCGGCTCCCGTCTCGATAACCACCTCGTGCCCCCTGTTGACGAGCTCAAACGCCCCTGCGGGCGTGAGCGCAACGCGGTACTCGTCGGGCTTGATCTCTTTGGCAACTCCGATCCTCACGTCGGCGGACGATACCGAAGCGGTCGGAGGCGACCGGGAGCTTTTCGCGACGAGGCTAGGCGCACGCGGCGTCGAGCAACGCCAGCGTCACCTTGAGCATGCCGTCGAGATCCGCGACAGCGATCGACTCGTCGGGCGTGTGAATGTCAACCATCGCGTTCGCGAGATTCACGCACTCAAGGCCGTGCTCATTGAACGCGTTCGCATCGGCACCGCCGCCCGACAGCGCGTAGGACACCTCGTAGCCCGCGGCGGCAAGCGCCTCCGCGGCAAGCGACACCGCAACGTCGTCCTTCGTGAAGCGATACCCCTGGTAGCTGCGCAAGAACGTCGTCTGCACCTCACACTCCGCGACATTCGCGGCGAACGTGATTGCGTCTTGCATCTCCTGAATCACCTCGACCAGCTTCTTGTCGTTGTGCGAGCGAGCCTCGGCAACAACCGTGCACCACTCCGGAACGACGTTCCCTGCCGTACCGCCCTTGATCGTTCCGACGTTCGCGGTCGTTTCTTCGTCGATCCGCCCAAGCCGCATCTCTGCGATCGCGCGTGACGCAGCAGCGATCGCCGAACGTCCGTCCTCAGGGAACATTCCCGCGTGTGCGGCCCGCCCGTGGAAGGTGATCTCCATCGACTTCGACGACGGTGCCCCCAAAATGATTTCGCCGATCGGCGCACCCTGGTCGTACACATAACCGACCTTCGCGTGAAACCGTGAGGCATCCCACGCGTACGCGCCGAGCAGCCCAACCTCTTCGGTCGAGGTGAAAAGCAGCTCCAGCCCGGCATGGTCGCGGCCTTCGGCAAGCACGAGCCGCGCAGCCTCAAGCATCACCGCGACAGCCGACTTGTTGTCGCCACCGAGGATCGCCTCCCGCTCGTTTGTGATCACGCCATCGCTGATCACCGGAACGATCTCGTCGACTGGCGGAACCGTGTCGAGATGCGCGCACAGAAAGATCGGCGTTCCCTCGACCGTGCCTGGGATACGCACATAGATGTTCCCCATGTCGGAGCCGGTTGTTGCGCCAGATTCGTCCTCAATCGGATCGAGCCCCAGGTCGCGCAAGTACCGCAGCACCATGTCGGCAACTGGCCGCTCGTGCCACGACGGGCTCCGCACAGCCGCAAGCTCACAGAAGAGGTCGACGACGGGGGTCACGCAGCCATCCTACGCAGGCTCACCGATTGGCTGGCGCGCATCCGTTTAGCTGGCGAAGCCGACGCCTGAACGTGCGCGTGTCTGCGCCCGCTCTTTCGCCGCTGCAACAAATTCGCGGAAGAGCGGCGCCGGGCGCGTGGGCCGTGACTTGAACTCAGGATGGAACTGCGACGCGACAAACCACGGGTGGCCAGGCAGCTCGACAATCTCAACGAGGCGACCCTCCTGGAACGTGCCGCTCACCACGAGACCCGCATCAACAAGCTGGTCGCGATAGTGGTTGTTTACTTCGTACCGATGCCGGTGCCGCTCGGCGATCACCGGCTCACCGCCGTACACCGCACGCGTGCGGGTGCCATCGCCAAGCTCAACGGCCTGCGCACCAAGTCGCAACGTGCCACCGAGATCTTCGATCTCCTTCTGGCCTGGCAGCAGGTCGATGACGGGAAATGGCGTTTCGGGATCCATCTCGGTCGAGTTCGCTCCGTCAAGGCCCACCACGTGGCGCGCGAACTCCGACACCGCGACGTGCATGCCAAGGCAGATGCCGAGGTAGGGAATCTGATCCTCGCGCGCCACACGGCACGCCAGAATCTTCCCTTCCCAACCACGCGAACCGAAACCACCAGGAACGAGAACGCCGTCAACGTCGGCCAGCTCGGCGCGCGCCTCTTCGAGCGTCATGTTCTCGGCGTCAACCCACCGGACGTTCACACGGCAGCCGTTGGCGATGCCCGCATGCTTGAGCGCCTCATGCACCGACAGGTAGGCGTCGTGCAGCTTCACGTACTTGCCGACAAGCGCAATGTCGATTGTCTCGGTGCGCTCGCCGAGCCGTTCGATGAGGGCATCCCACTCCGCCAGGTCTGGCTCGTGGCCTGTGAGGCCAAGCTTGTCGCACACGAGCTGGTCGAGGCCCTGCTCACGCAGCGCACGCGGAACGAGGTAGACGTCGGGAACATCGATCGCCGAAACAACGGCGTCAACATCTACGTCGGCAAACAGCGCGATCTTGTCGCGAATGTTCTGGTTGAGCGGCTCGGTTGAGCGGCAAACGAGAACGTCGGGATGGATACCGATGCGGCGCAACTCGTTGACGGAGTGCTGCGTTGGCTTCGTCTTCAACTCACCGGCGTTCGCGATGAACGGCACGAGCGTGACGTGGAGATACAAGACGTTGTCGGGGCCAACCTCACGCCGGAACTGGCGGATCGCCTCAAGGAACGGCTGCGACTCGATATCGCCAACGGTGCCTCCGATTTCGGAGATCACAACGTCTGTGGCCGTGGATTCAGCAACCGAGCGGATGCGCGCCTTGATCTCGTTCGTAATGTGCGGGATCACCTGAACCGTCGAGCCGAGGTACTCGCCCTTGCGCTCCTTACGCAGCACGCGATCCCACACCGCACCGGCCGTGTGATTCGCAGCGCGCGAAAGGTTCTCGTCGATGAATCGCTCGTAGTGACCGATGTCGAGGTCGGTTTCAGCACCGTCTTCGGTGACGAACACCTCGCCATGCTGGAACGGGCTCATCGTTCCCGGATCGACATTGATGTACGGGTCGAACTTCTGCACCTGCACCTTCAGGCCACGTGCCTTCAGCAGGCGACCAAGCGACGCCGCAGTAATGCCTTTGCCGAGCGACGAGACGACGCCACCTGTGACAAACACATACTTCGGGGTGGTCAGCGTCGGGCCTCGAAGTCGAGAATCTGCCCGATGCATGCCGTGAACCCCACGGAGTAGGAGCGTACCACGCTTGGTGTGCTGACGGAATTCGCGCGGTCGCCCATAACGTCGTCAATCCTACGAGGCGATCAGGACGGACGGCCGAAGCTCAATCGGCAAGCCAAATCACAACGTCGCAGCGGTCTGTACGAGGTCGAACAGACGCGTCAGAGCGGCGCTCGCAAGCCGCCGATCGCGCGCTCGACCAAGGCCGGTCACCTCGATCGTGACGCGTGTGCGGTCGTCCGACGCGTGAAAGAGCGTCACTGACACCCGCTTCGGTGGCGCGATTCGGCCGCGGCTCACCGCACGCACGAGCTCCCACTCCCACCGCTCATACGGCGCGACCTCATGCACGACGAGCGTCTGCTCGACGAGGCTCCCCCGATCGCGGCGCGTGGGCAAGAACGCGAAGTTCGGCTCTTCGATCGCCATCACGTTCCACCGTGCACCTGCAGCGAAGCCGCGACGGTCGGGGGTAACCGAGCGGATCCCCGGCCACCAATCCGCCAGATGCCGCGGCTCAGCAAGGAACGTCCAGACGTCCTCGCGCGAGGCGAGCAACTCGCGAGCGACCTCCCCCATCTCAGGCGCCCGCCGCCGGCTCAGTCACGCAGCGTCGCGAGGAAGTCGGCACCGCCGAGCATCCGCTCGAGCTCCACCCGACGCTCTGCGTCCGCCAACGGCTCGATGCGCGTGTGGGTGGGATCGCCCGACACCTTCTGAACTTGAAAGTGACGGTCGGCGAGGCTCGCGATCTGCGGCAGATGCGTGATCGTGATCACCTGGGCGCGCTCGGCAAGCCGACGCAGCGTCTCCCCAACCGCGTGCGCAGTGACGCCGCCGATGCCGGCATCGATCTCGTCGAACACCATCGTCTCGCCGCCCGCGACAGCCGCGATGGCGAGCGCGATCCGCGACAGCTCTCCGCCCGACGCCGTTTCGGCAACGGGTGCGAACGGCATGCCTGCATTCGGCCGTACGAGGAACTGCACCTCGTCGGCGCCGGACGCACCGGGGTCGACGTCGCGCACGTCGGCGCGAAACTCGCCTTCGCCAAGCCCGACGCCCACAAGTTCCTTGGCTACCGCAGCGGCGAAACCGGCTGCTGCCTCGCGCCGTGCAGCCCGCAGCTCGGCATGAAGGCGATCGACCACGGCCTGCGCCGCCGCGACTGCATCGGCTGCTGCACGCACCGGATCGTGGCCCTCCTCGAACGCTGCGAGCTCTTCGCGTGCCGCAACGCCTCGGTCGAGAAGCTCACGGTAGGTCTGTGCGCGAAAGCGTCGCTTGAGGTCAGCGATGCGATCGAGCTCGGCTTCGACTGCCTCAACCCGTCCCGGATCGGCCTCGAGTGACGCGAGAAACGAGTGCAGGTCGGAAGCGACCTCGCGTAACGCGATTTCGACATCGCGCAACGCCGCGCCTGCAGCAGCAAGTTCGGGAGCAATGTGCTCGAGCGGCGCAATCGCACGCTCTGCGGTGGCTGCGAGGTCGCTCGCACCTGAGCCTTCATCGGGAGCGAGCGCATCGGCGGCGGTTGACGCCGCAGCCGCGAGGTCGGTCACATGCCGGAGCCGTTCACGCTCAGCCCGAAACTCGTCTTCGCGCGCGGGCTCAAGCCCGTCGGTCGCCTCGGCGAGCAGCCGCAGCTCCTCCAGCCGCGCCTCCGCGCTCGCAGCATCGCGTGTGAGCTCCTCGTAGACCTTGCGGGCACTCCCGAGCTCCCTCCACGCCTTCCGTGCAGCACGGGCGGTCTCTGCGCTTCCGGCATACGTGTCGAGCACGCCAAGCTGGTAACTCGGCCGGCCAAGGCGTCGCTGCTCGAACTGGCCGCTCATCGCGATCAATCGCTCGACCACTGCAGCGACATCTTCACGCGCGGCGCTCCGCCCCCAGGCATACGCGCGCGTTCGACCATCCGCGAAGATCCGGCGCGCAAGCACGAGCGTCTCCTCGTCGGCCGGTCGAAGCTCGGCCAACGCGTCGAGCACATCGTCGTCGGGCATGTCGAACTCGGCCTCGACATACGCCTCTGCGCTTGCCGGCCCGATCAGGCCCGCCTCGCCCTTCGCACCAAGCAGCAGACCGATGGCGTTCGACAGGATCGTCTTGCCCGCGCCCGTCTCGCCCGTGATCGCGTTCAGCGACGCGTCGAACTCAACGTTCGCGTCACGAATGAGGACGAGGTTCTCGATCCGAAGGTGGCGAAGCACACCACCATCCTACGACGAGCACCTGATTGCTCCCAGCCGCCGAAGCGGCCATGCCCGATCAGGCCGCGCCGAAGACGTCGGCGTACCGACGGAAGAACGTCTGCTCAGGGAGCATCGCGATCCGGCTGCGGCGGTCGCCAATACACAGCGAAACGTCCGCGCCCGGTTCCAGATCCCCCACAGCATGACCATCGATCAAGACGGTCGCCTGCGCCTCGGGCGAGGCATTGCGCACAACAAGGTCGCTACCCCGTCCGATCACAAGCGGCCGCACATGCAGCGAATGAGGCGCAACAAACGAGAGCACCGCAGCATCGAGACCCCACACGAGCACCGGCCCGCCGTTCGACAGGTTGTAGGCCGTTGATCCAGCCGGGGTGGCGCAGATGAGACCGTCGCATGGGAGCGAACCGATGGGCTCGCCACGGATCGCATAGTCGAGCTCGATCATGCGACCAAGGGTCGAGCCAGCCACGACCGTGTCGTTGATCGCAACGTGACGGGTGCCACCGATCTCCACGTCGAGGGTCGCAAGCTCGGCCACCCGATACTCGCCAGCAAACGCGCGCGCGAGCCCAGCTTCGAGATCGTCGGGCCCCATCGACGTGAGGAAGCCAACGCGCCCGAAGTTCACCCCGATCACCGGGATCGCCAGATCGAGCGTGCGGGTAAGCGCTCGCAGCATCGTCCCATCGCCGCCGAGCACAACCACGAGATCCGCGCCATCGACCTCGTCGTCGGGCAGCAGCTCGACACCCGCGAGCGCAGCCGTTGCACGAAGCCGCTTGAGCGCGCCGCTGACATCGCGTGTGCGCCCATGCGAAACGACCGCTGCTCTAGAGACCGGCGGCATCAGCAATCAGGCGATCGATGTCGGCCGGAAGCTCCGGCTGCAACGAGTGGACGAAGTGAAGGACGAATTCATGGTTTCCCTTTGGGCCGGGCAATCCGGAGTCTACGACGCCGAGCACCGCTGCCTGCCATCCGAGCGACGCGTCAACGATCTCGCGCACCACACGCGCACGCACCGCGGGATCCCGCACGACACCCTTTGGCGCATCCGCCTTCCCCGCTTCGAACTGCGGCTTGACGAGGACGAACGCCTCCCAGCCCGGCGCAGCGAGCGCAAACGCCGGCGGCAGCACCTGCTTCAGCGAGATGAACGAGACGTCACATGTGATCAGCTGCGGCGCAAACGCAAGCTCGGTGAGGTTGCGGGCATTGACCCGTTCCAGAACGATCACCCGAGGATCGGTGCGGAGCTTCTGGTGCAGCTGTCCGTGGCCAACATCGAGAGCGATCACCCTGGCCGCACCTCGCTGCAGGAGCACGTCGGTGAAGCCACCGGTCGACGCGCCAAGATCGAGGCAGTCCTTCCCAGCAGGCGGCACACCGAACGCATCGAGCGCATTCGCCAGCTTGTGCCCTGCCCGCGAGACGTACGGCGGCAGAGCATCCACCGTCAGGTCGGCGAGCTCATCGACCTGCTCCCCGGCCTTGTCGTGCCCCGGCACCAAGCCAGCCATGACGAGCGCCTGCGCCTGCGCCCGGCTCTCGGCAAGGCCACGTTCGACGAGCAGCACGTCAAGCCGCTTCTTCGCCATCAGTGTGTGCGGGCGACGAGGCCGGCGACAATCGTCGCGAGCACCGAAGTATCGGCATCGATCTCGGCAAGCCGTGCCTGTGCGCGGGCACCCGCCTGCTCAGCCACGTTGCGCGTCTCTTCGGCCCCCACCTCGAGGACGAACCCGTCGCCATCGAGGATGTCGTCAACGGCCTGGAAGAGGACACCAAGCTCGCCGGCAAACGCCCGCCACGGCGCATGGTCGGCCTCGGCGAGACCGGCCGCCAACGCCCCACACATCACCGCGGCACCAAAGAGCGCACCCGTCTTCAGCTCATGGAGGCGGTGAAGGTCGTGGCCGCCCTCAAGGTCGAGCTGCTGCCCACCAATCATCGCGAGCGTCGCCGTAACCAGCTCTCGCGCCACGGCCGGAGTGTCATAGGTCAGTGCGAGGCGAAACGCCTCGCCAAGGAGCGCGTCGCCAGCCAAGATCGCAGTCGCCTCACCGTGTGCAGCCCACACGGTTGGTCGTCCCCGACGCTCCGTGTCGTTGTCGAGCGACGGCAGATCGTCGTGCACCAACGAGAACGAGTGGACGAGCTCTACGGCAGCCGCGGCGGGAAGCACGGTGTCGGGCGTTGCGCCGAGCGCCTCACCCACAGCGAGCGCCAGCACAGGACGTACGCGCTTGCCGCCCAGCGAATGACGCATCGGTTGAGCGAGGGGCGCAAGCACACCGTCGAACGCGAGTTCGCCGAGGTACCCCTCGACAAGCTCGCGGAGAGCGTCAGGATCCTGCGGCATCGGCCTCGGCTGCACGCCGGGCCCGCTGGAGCTCTGCTTCGACCTCCCGAGCGAGATCGGAGAGTTCCTGCAGAAGCTCGATCGCTGCGTCTGGATCTTCGGTCGCTTCGAGCTGCCCGCGGGCGGCTTCGAGTCGGGCGAGGAGATCCTCCGCCTTGTTCAACGACTCATCTGCGCTCATTTCGCAACCGCCTCCTCCCGTTGGATACGTCCCAAAATGCCGTTGACGAGCCGTCCGGCATCGTCTGAGGCATACCGCTTCGCAAACGCCACGGCCTCGTTGATTACAACCTCGGCTGGAACCTCTCGCAGCTCAAGCTCGCGCGTTGCGACCCGCAGCGCGCTGCGTTCGACAACCCCGAGCCGGTCGGCCGTCCATCCGACTGAGGCGGCGGTGATCTTCGCGTCAAGCTCCTCCGCGTGCGCGGCAACGTCGCGCGCAAGGTCTTTCGCCCACGGCGACAGATCGCCCGCGAACTGCGATCCGATCTCGTTGCCTGAGAGATCCCACTGGTAGAGCAGCAACAACGCCTGCCGGCGGGCCTGGCGACGCGAGATCACCGAAGCTCCTCAATCGCGATATCGACGGTCACGTCACGCGAGAGATGCGCGACGAATGCGTCCTCGACAGCGAGCTGCACCCGTGCTCCGACTTCGGCGAGCGATGCGTCGCCACGCGCAACCTCAAGGCTCAGCTTGGCCCGCGAATCGGCGAGATCGACCGAGCGTCGTCGCCTGACTTTGACGCCCGCAACGCTCTCGGCCGAGCGCACGGCGATCGCGTCGAGCACATCGCCTGCGAAGGTCACACTTCCACGGTCGTTTGCAATCACGAGACTCATGAGGCCACCATCAGTTCTGCCAGTGTGTCGGTCGAGTAGACACCGCTGCGGAACTCCTCGCTCTGCAGCACATGCATGGCGACTTCGCGAGTCGTCGGAATCCCTTCGATCACGAGCTCGTCGAGCGCGCGCAGCGCCCGCTCGATCGCCGAGGGCCGGTCCTCGGCCCACACGACAAGCTTGGCGATCATCGAGTCGTAGAACGGCGGGATCATCCCGCCCTCCTCGACGAACGTGTCGACACGCACACCCGGGCCAAGGGGCGGGCGAAACTTCGTGATCGTTCCCGGCGACGGGCGGAAGTCAGCTGCCGGATCTTCGGCGTTGATGCGGACCTCGATCGAATGTCCACGCCGTGGCGCGCGGCCCGAGACGGGCAGCGTCGCCCCCGCTGCGACCTGAACCTGGGTGCGGACGATGTCGATGCCCGTGCACATCTCAGTCACGGGATGCTCAACCTGGAGTCGGGCGTTCAACTCGATGAACGAGAACCGCCCGTCGGGCCCGAACAGGAACTCGAACGTCCCCGCGTTCGTGTATCCGACCGCCTTACAGGCACGCTCTGCTGCGGCTTCCATCTCTTCGCGCAGCTCCGGCGTAAGTGCGGGCGACGGGGTCTCCTCGATCAGCTTCTGGTGGCGGCGCTGAATCGAACACTCGCGCTCACCAAGGGTCAGCACGTTGCCGTGCTGGTCACACATCACCTGAATCTCGACATGCCGTGCCGGGTGGATCACCTTCTCGACGTACAGCGTCGCGTCGCCGAACGCGGCGCCCGCCTCGCCTGATGCCGCCCCGAACGCATCCTCGATCTCGCTCTCGGAGTGAACGAGCCGCATCCCCTTACCGCCGCCGCCTGCAGTTGCCTTGAGCAGGATCGGGTACCCGATCTCTTTCGCGGCCTCGCGCGCCTGAGCGATCGTCGTTGCACCTTCGGTGCCGGGAACGGTCGGGACATCTGCGTCACGAGCGGCGACACGGGCCGAGATCTTGTCGCCCATCGTCGCCATCACCTTCGACGTGGGCCCGATGAACACGAGGTCGTTGTCGACGCACGCATCGACGAACGTCGGGTTCTCGGCCAGAAATCCGTAGCCCGGATGAACGGCCTGGCAGCCGGTGTTCACCGCGGCGGCGATGATCGACGGAATCTTGAGGTAGCTCTCCGTCGCCGACGGTGGCCCAACACACACAGCATGGTCGGCGAGACGCACATGGAGGGCATCCTTGTCGGCTGTTGAGTAGACCGCGACCGCTTCGATTCCGAGCTCATGCAGCGCACGGATGACGCGGACGGCGATCTCCCCGCGGTTGGCGACGAGGACGCGCGTGAACATCAGAGAGACGGTGGGCCGCTAACCGGCTCGATCTCGAAGAGCAGGCGACCGTACTCGACCGCGTCGCCATTCTGGACGTGGATCTTGCGGACGATGCCTTCGATCTCCGCCTTCACCTCGTTCATCAGCTTCATTGCCTCGAGAATGCAGAGCGTCTGGCCGGGAGAGACGGGCTCCCCCTCCTCGACAAACGACGGTTCACCCGGCTGCGGGCTCCGGTAGAACGTTCCGACCATCGGGCTCTCGATCCGCACGAGACCCGACGGGCGCGGCGCAGACACGGGCGCGTCAAGCTCGGCAGCCGTTTCGGCCGGGATGGCGACAGTCGCCGCGGCCCCCGACGAGACCGTGCGCTTAACGGAGATCTTGGTGCCGTCCTCTTCGATCGTGATCTCGCCAACGCCTGTCTCCTGAACGATCTCCACGACCGAGCGGATGCGATCGGCGCGACCCTGATCGACACCCTGGGCGCCAAGGGACTCAACACCACCAGCACGCTCACGAATCGAACGAAGCAGCGGCTCGGCGTCTTCACCAAACAAGGCGAGCAGCAACAGCTCCTCTTCGCTTGCTGCGAGGCCTTCGGCTTCGCGACGGATCGCATCGAAATCGACCTCGTCAGGGCCGGCGTTGTGCGCACCCAGATGCTCGACTGCACGGGCGAGCGCAGGATCGATCGGGCCGGGCGTCTTGCCGTAGCGGCCAGCAACTAGCTCCTGCAGCTCATCAACGATCGTCGAATAGCGACTGGCCGACAAGACGTTGACGAGCGCCTGCGACGCAACAATCGTGCCGAGCGGTGCGGCAAGCGGCGGCGACCCTGCCTCTGCGCGGACGCGCTCAACTTCGCTCAACACCTCGTCGAGACGGCTGCGCTCATCGCGTGCGCGGAGCTGCGCCTCGATGGCGGCAACAATTCCAAGCGGGATTCGCAGGCGCGCCGAGCGAACCGCGATCCGCGGCGACAGCGGAGCAACCGCCATATCCCCGATGAACTCATCAACGAGCTCGGCGGCTTCCCACAAGACGTCGATATCGACACCGGAGTCGGCGCCGATGCCAGCGAACGCTTCGGCGGCCGACTCAGACGTGACACGGCTGCCCGCGAGCGCCACCGGATAGATCGCCGAACCAACAAGGTCGGCGCCGGCACGCGCGGCTTCCATCGCAACCGACAGGCCGTTACGCCCTGCACCCTGGGCGTACAGCCCAACCGGCAGGCCGGAGACCTCAGCGAGTTCGCGCACGAGCTGGCCCGCACGATGCGGCTGCAGCAGGCCGGCAGGGTCATCGAGCAGGATCCGAACAGGCTTCAGCTCGGGAAGTCGGCGAGCCGCCTCGATTAGCGCCTCGTGTCGGTTCGACCCGTAGAGCAGGCCCGCCTCAAGCTCACCGCCCGCCTCGTGCACCGCCGCAGCGGCAACACGCAAATTCTCGACATCGTTCAACGGGTCGTGCAGCCGGAACACCGTGATGCCGCTCTGGGCTGCGCACAGCACGAAACGGCGCACGAGCTCATCGGGAAGCGGGCGGTTGCCGACAAGGAACCGGCCACGAATCGCGAGGGCAAGCGGCGTCTTCGTGCGCGCCTTCAGCGCACGGATGCGCTCCCACGGGCTCTCAACACCGCGACGCACCGCTGCGTCGAACGTGCCTCCGCCCGAAACCTCAAGGTAGGCGAAGCCCGCACGATCAAGCACTTCGGCAAGCCGCAGGACAGAGGCGGTTGGGATCGCTCCCGCCAACGGCTCCTGCGAGATAACGCGAATTGAGGTGTCGACGAGCTTCGGCACGAGGCTGGACCTTACCGTGCCGGGCGGGCAGCCCTGCACGTAGACGAGAGAGGGATCAGGCCCGGCTGATGTAGCGCTTCTCGCGCGGGTCGACCTTGACTTTGTCGCCGATGTTCACGAACAACGGCACCTGCACAACTGCCCCGGTCTCGAGCGTTGCTGGCTTCGTCACGTTCGAGACGGTGTCGCCCTTCACACCCGGCTCCGTTTCCGTGACTTCAAGCACGACCGAAGCAGGCAGGTCGATACCTGTCGCGTCGCCACCGACAAACAGCACCTGGTAGGTCTCCGACGCCTGCATGAACTCCAATGCGTCCTCAACCGACGCCCGCGGAAGCGAGAGCTGCTCGAACGTGTCCTCATCCATGAAGATGACGTCGGCGCCGTCGTCGTAGAGGTACTGCATGTTGCGGTTCTCGGTGCGGATCCGCTCAAACTTCTCGCCCGCCCGGAAGGTCTTGTCGACAACTGAGCCCGACGAGAGCGACTTCAGCTTGGTGCGCACGAACGCGCCGCCCTTGCCTGGCTTCACATGCTGGAACTCGACGATGCGCCATGTCTGGCCCTCGAGCTCAATGTGCATGCCGTTCTTGAACTGGTTTGTGGAAACGACCTCAGCCATCGGCGGGGGAGTTTAGCCGGGATCCAGGCTGTTGCGCGTCAGCTGACCGTCACGAGCTCTTTGGGGAAGCTCGTGAGCAGTTCAAGACCATCGGCGCGAACGACCGCGAGATCCTCGATCCGAACACCGCCAACACCCGGAAGATAGATGCCCGGTTCGATCGTTACGACGTGGCCGACCTCAAGCGTGTCGGTCGATTCAGGGGAGAGACGCGGGGCCTCGTGGATCTCCAACCCCACGCCATGACCGAGTCCGTGGCCGAAGTGTTCGCCGTACCCCGCCTCCTCAATCACGGCGCGCGCAATCTGGTCGGCCTCCACGCCCGTCATGCCGGGACGAATGCCGGCACACGCGGCGACCTGAGCCTCAAGGCAGACGTCGTAGATACGACGGAGCTCGTCGGACAGGTCACCGGTCGCGAGCGTGCGCGTGCAGTCGGAGAAGTAGCCGCCGATCACAGCTCCCCAATCGACGGTCACGAGCGTGCGGGCCGGAATGATGTCGTCAGACGGTGTCGCATGCGGCTTCGACCCGTTGGTTCCGCCCGCGATGATGCTCTCGAACGCCGGGTTATCGGCACCGTGGGCATGAAGCAACTGATGCAGGCGCCACGCAACTTCCTTCTCGCTCGCACCGACAAACGTGTCGGCGGTCAGCGCCTCAAACGCACGCTCAGCAGCGATCGCCGTGTGGCGAATCGCCGCGATCTCCGACTCATCCTTGATCGCGCGGAGCCCCTCGACAATCCCCTTGGTCGGCTTGAGAGCGAGCCCGCCGCTCCCAAGCACCTCGTACTGGGCGTACGGAAGCGCTGCGGCCTCGAAGCCCAGCGTTCCCTTGAGCGTCGCTGCGAGCTCGCTCAGCAGCGAACGCTTCGAGAGCACCACCTCGACGCCAAGCGTGGCACGCGCGACCTCGATGTAGCGAAAGTCGGTGTAGAGCTTCGGCGTCTCGCCTGGTGCGACGAGGAGCGCGGCGTTCGACGCCTCGAAACCCGTGAGGTACCGGATGTTGATCAGGTTCGTGATCAGCAGCGGGCCGTCGATCCGTTCTTGAAGCGTCGCCAACCGCGTCATGCCGTTCCTCCCTGAGCGATGAATTCGAGCGCCTCCTTGTATCCCTGGGCGCCCTTGCCAACGATCCGATGGGTCGCAACATCCTCGATCACCGTGTGGTGGCGCCATTCCTCGCGCTCATGGATGTTCGACAGGTGCACCTCGACGATCGGCACGGTCAGGATGTCGAGCGCGTCGCGGATCGAATAGGCGTAGTGCGACCAGGCGCCCGGATTGACGACGACTCCGTCCATCTCGCCGAGCGCATCGTGAATCCAGCCGATGAACTCACCCTCATGGTTCGACTGGCGGCAACGAACCGTGAGACCGAGCTCATGCCCCCACGTGTAGATCTGCGTCTCAAGCTCGTTCAGCGTCAGCGTCCCGTAGATCGTCGGGTCGCGCTTGCCGAGCGTGTTGAGGTTCACCCCGTTGAGGACGAGAACTTGCATGGTGGGAGCCTACGCGATCAGCCGAGCAAGTTCAGCACGGACGAGCTCGGCCGGGCGCGGCTCGACGATCGGCCCATCGGGGCCAAGCAGCACGAGGTTGATCGCTCCGCCCAAGCTCTTCTTGTCGCGCAGCAGCGCTTCAAACGCGCGGTCGATGTCGACCGACACAGGCTGCGGGTTGAGGCGCTCCTCCACCACCTTCGTGTCGCGACCTGAGATCCGAAGCGCCGCGAGCAGGCCAAGCGCAACCGCATCGCCGTGAGTCAGCTCGAAGCCGGCAGCAGCTTCGAGTGCGTGCGCGAACGTGTGGCCCAGGTTCAGCCACCGACGCGGCCCGTGATCAAACGGATCCTGCAGACAGATGCCAGCCTTGTACGCGGCAGCTCCACGAACGCCGAGTGTGCGGTTGGCGAGGATCTCGGTCTTGACGAGCTCGGCCTCGCCCTGGCGCCGCTCACGCTCCGGCAGCGTCGCGAGCGCGCCCTCGTCGATCACGACGCGAGACGGCCAGTGGAACGAACCGATCAGGTTCTTGCCGCCTGCGATGTCGATCGCCGTCTTGCCGCCGATCGCAGCGTCGACCTGGCCGACAAGCGACGTTGGCACCGAAACCCAGGAGACGCCACGCAAGTAGGTGGCCGCAACGAACCCCGCAACGTCGGTTACGCAGCCGCCGCCGATTGCGACGATCGTCCCACCACGGTCGATCCGCAGCGCGTTCCAGAGCCGGTCAAGCACCTGGTGCGACTTCGACGCCTCACCCGGCTCAAGCACGTAGGCGTGGACGAGCCGATCACCGAGGCTGGCCGTTACCCGGTCGACGTAGTGCGGCCACACGTTCTCATCGGTAACGACAACCACCGGCCCGGAGCCGTGGACGAGGTCGCCAAGCTTGTCGAGCGCGCCCTCCTCGTGATGGATGCCCGCGGCGGCGAGGATGACACCGTCGACATCGTCGGCGTGGGCATCGGCCACTTCGGCATACAGCGGTGCCCGTTCCGCGAACAGTTGCCTAAACATCGCCTCGTCGCGCGCGAGCGGACGATCGCTATTTCGCACACGCGTCCACGCCACACCAACATCAACGGGCACGTGAACGACAAACGCCTCCCGCAGCGCCTCACGCGTCGCTGGCTGGACAACCGCCCCACCACCCAACGCGATCACCGTATTGGAGCGCGAGTCGAGCAGCGAGCGGATCGTGCGCGTTTCAAGCTCACGGAATGCCGCCTCGCCGTCGGTCGCAAAGATCTCGGCGATCTTGCGGCCGGTGCGCTCCTCAATCACCTTGTCGGCATCAAGAAACGAGCGGCCAAGCCGTCGTGCGACATCGCGCCCGAGCGTGGTCTTGCCGGATCCCATGAACCCGGCGAGCACGACGTGCCGATGCAGGGCGTGTTCAGCCATCGGCGCTACCGCTTGGCGATGCGCTCGACATACGCGCGATGCGCGGCAACAAAGTCGCCGATCGAATCGCCACCGAACTTCTCGTGCGCCGTGCGAGCAAGCTCCCACGCAACCGCAGCTTCGGCAATCACCGCGAGAGCTTCGACAGCCGCAACATCAGAACGCTCAACCAGCGCAAGTCCCGCCTCATGTGTTTCAAGGTCGACTGAGGCAAGGGGCTTCATCAGCGTCGGCAGCGGCTTCATCGCGGCGCGAATCACGATCTCTTCGCCGTTCGAGATGCCACCTTCCAAGCCGCCAGCGTGATTCGTGTCGCGGGTGAATCCTGGGCGGAGCTCGTCGTGCGCCTCCGAGCCGAGCATGTCGGCGAGCGCGAAACCGTCGCCGATCTCGACTCCCTTGACCGCCTGAATCCCCATCAGTGCGAACGCAAGCCGCGCATCGAGCCGATCGTCCTTCTCGGCATACGAGCCGAGACCAACCGGAACGTTGCGGGCGCGCACTTCAATCACGCCACCAACGGTGTCGCGCGCCTTGCGCGCTTCGTCGATGCGATCCCGCAGGTGAGGTTCGTCGACCGTGCTGCCTACGACCTCGATCCCGATCGTGGCAAGCATCGCCTTCGCAACGCCGCCGACAGCGACGTGCACCGCCGTGTGACGCGCAGAGGCGCGCTCAAGCGAGTTGCGCACATCGTCGTGGTCGTACTTGAGGACACCTGGAAGGTCGGCGTGTCCAGGTCGCGGAAGCGTCACGGCCTTCGTCCCCTTGCCGTGCGGCTCACCCTCGGGCTGCCACGGGTTCATCCCCCACGTCCAATTCTTGTGGTCGTTGTTCCGCACAACGAGCGCGAGCGGCGTGCCGAGCGTCCGGCCCTGCCGGAGCCCTGCGAGCACTTCAACGCGATCCTGCTCAATCTGCTGCCGCGGCGACCGGCCGTAGCCTTCCTGGCGACGCTTCAAGTCGCGATCGATCGCCTCCCGATCGAGCTCCAAGCCCGCGGGAAGGCCGCTCATGATCGCAACGAGCGCAGGGCCGTGCGACTCGCCAGCGGTGGAGAGACGGAGGGTCACGCCTTCAAGGGTAGTTACTCCCGGCGAGGCTCAGCGCGGTTCGCGGGCCGCAACCCGCATCACGTCGATCGGAGCAGGCGTGCCTGTCCAGATTTCGAAGCTCTTCGCGCCCTGCCGCACGAGGCCCTCAAGGCCGTCGATCACCGTGCAGCCAAGCGCGCGAGCGGCGGCAATCAACGCTGTTTCGGCGTCGTCGCCGTTGTAGGCGAGGTCGACGACCGTCTGCTCTGGATGCAGATCAACGAGCACCTGATCGCGGATCGGTGTCGCATTCACGATCAGGTCGCAGCCCTCAGAACTCGGCGGCCACTCGCCGCTCCGCGTGTAGACCCGTGTGTCGGCCGGGAGCGCGGAGCCAAGCGCGAGCGCAGCACCACCAGCGCCGATCACGCAGGCCGCTTGGGCGTTCACGCCGGCGAGAATCTCCTTGTCGGTGTTGAACCCGAGCACCCTCCCATCACGGAAGACGAGCGTGTTCACCGCATCGCCCTCGGCCTCGTCGCAGGCCGCAACGACCGTCTGCTTGTGCGGGATCGTGACGTTGCAACCGGCGTAGCCCCGCGCGCGAAGCTCCGCGATGGTCGCCAACGGATCTTCGGTGTCGATCGCCTCGTACTGCCAGTCAAGACCGGCCGCCGCAAACGCCGCGTTCTGCATGCGTGGTGACCGCGAGTGCGACACGGGATGGCCGAGCAGAGCGACGTGAGTGGTCATCGCGGGAAGTCTGCCGACCCGGCGCTCAGTGTGCGCCGTAGCCGTTCGCCGCAAGAAACTGGTTGAACGCCGCTTGGCTCGCAGTGAAGAACTGTCGGTTGGTACCCGGCTTGCGGGCGTAGTAGATGTAGTTCACCTTCGCCGGATGAGCTGCCGCTTCGATCGAGGCAAGCCCCGGGCTTGCAATCGGTGTTGGTGGCAGCCCTGCGAATCGGCGCGTGTTGAAGGGGTTCGAGCTCTCAAGCTGCGACTGCAAGATCGACTGTGTTGGAGCGATATTCAGCCCGTACCGGAGGGTTGCATCGATCCCGAGCGGCATCCGCAGATGCAGCCGGTTGTAGATCACCGCCGACACGAGCGGTCGCTCAACCGGCGCTGCCGCTTCGCGTTCGATCATTGAGGCGATCCGCAGCACGTCGTACGACGTGAGGTTCTTCGTACGGGCGTACTTGAGGTCGAGCCGCTCCCACACCGCACAGAACGCCTTGATCTGGGCATGGACGAGCTGCCGGTTCGTCGTCGCGGCCAGAAAGTCGTAGGTTGCTGGGTAGAGGAACCCCTCCAGGTTCGACTGGCGTTTCTTGCCGACGCACGGAACGACGATGTTCCTGCTCGCAGCGAGGTAGCCCGCCGCTGAGAGATGAACGACACCACGCCCCTCGCTGTTCGCGATCGCTGCGACCTTTGCGACGCGCTCAGCCATCTGCTCCCGCGTGAACCCTTCCGGGAAGATCACGCGGAAAGGCACCGGCGGAGTCGGTTCAGGCGGCGGCGACGCGTGGTGGCGTGTCAATCCGAACGCACCCGTCGCCACAGCGATCGCGACAACAACACCAACGAGGCCACCGCGCCGGCGCCGACGCTGGCGTCGACGCAGGATGCGGTCGGCTACTGCGCTCTCGAGTTCTTCCATTCCAGATACCCCGCGAGAAGGTGGGCAGCTGCACGGGCGTCGTCGCCGCCCGCAAGCACGCTCGTGAATCGCTCGTCCCACAGCTCAACCGGGACGGTGATCGCCCGGCGCAGATCGGTGACGAACGCCTCTGTTTCGACGGCTTGCTCGCCACGGTCACCGCGCAGCGTCAGCGGCAGCCCAACGACCACGAGTTCAGGCTCCTCAGCCGCGATCACGGCGAGCAGCTCGGCCCGACCCTTCGGCGTCTTGACCCTCTGGACGATCGTGACGGGACGCGCGAGCGTGCCGCTTGGGTCGGACACAGCGACACCCGTCCGAGCCGAGCCGTAATCGAGCGCGAGCACCTTCACGGCGTCGCGCCGGTCACCCGAGTGCCGACTCCAGCAGCTGACGCGCCCGTGCGATTGCGTCCGGCAACGCTTCGGGGTTCTTGCCGCCCGCGCGCGCCATGTTCGGACGGCCACCGCCGCCACCGCCGACGATCGCAGCGATCTCTTTCACGACGTCGCCCGCCTTGATCTTTGGCACCACGGAGTCGTCGAAGTTCGCAACCAAGCTCACCTGCCCGTCTGCGCGTGCACCAAGGACGACCGCAGCTGGCGTGTACTTCTGCTTGCACCGGTCGGACAGGTCGAGCAGCGTGTCGGCGTCGACACCCTCAACGAGCTCAACGATCACGTTGATGCCGCCGAGCACCGCAACCTGCGGTTCGAAATCAACCGTCGCCTCAGCCTTCTTCGGCTTCTTGGCCTCGCGGCGCGCCTGCTCGAGCTCAACGCGCACCGCGTCGAGCTCACGCGATCGGCCGTGCAGGTACGCCCATGCCTCACCTGCGGTGACCGCCTCGATGCGGCGCGCACCTGAACCAACCGAGCTTTCGCTGACGATCGCGAAGGACCCGATCTCGGCGGTCGAGCGGACGTGCGTGCCGCCGCACAGCTCCGTCGACGCCTCGCCGATCTCGACGACCCGAACAATGTCGCCGTACTTCTCACCAAAGAGCATCATCGCGCCGAGCTTGCGGGCCTCTTCGATCGGTGTTTGGTACGTCCGCACCGGGATCGCTTCAAAGATCCGCTCGTTCACGCGCCGCTCGATGCGCTCGCGCTCCTCGGCGGTCAACTGATGGGTGTGGGTGTAGTCGAACCGGAGCTTGTCGGGTCGCACCGACGAACCGGCCTGCTTGACGTGGTCGCCGAGCACCTCACGCAACGCTGCCTGCAGGAGGTGGGTGGCGGTGTGGTTGGCCTGTGTGGGATGACGCACCGTCCAAGGCACGATCGCCCGCACACGGTCGCCCGCCGCGAAGCCGCTGCCCTCAAACACAAGCGCCTGATCGTCGCCGAAACGGAACGCCGACTTCAGCGACGCGACCGCGCCGGTCTCCTCGTGGATCAGCTCGCCCGCGTCGGTTGTCTGGCCGCCGCCGTCGGGATAGAAGGGCGACTCGCGCAGCTTCGCCAGGAACTGGCCGTTACCGAGATCCTCAAACGCCGCCAGCTCGGTGAGCACGTCGGTCTTCTCGTAGCCAACAAACTCGGTGGTGAAGCCAGTGTCGCGGCCAAAGTCGGCGGCACGCTGCAAGTCGGACTTCTCGTTTGTGCCGCGCGAGACCTCACGGTGGCCTTCCATCAACTGACGGAAGCGGTCGACGTCAACCGCCTGACCGCGCTCCTCCGCAAGCTCGACCGTCAGCTCGATCGGAAACCCAAAGGTCGCAGCAAGCTGGAATGCGTCCTCACCGGAGATCGCATCCTGCCCCGCGAGCCCGTCGAACTCTTTCATGCCGCGTGCGAGCGTCTCACGGAAGCGATCTTCCTCGACCCGGACAACCTCGGCGATCTGCGCAGCATGCTCCTTGAGCTCCGGATAGGCCTCGCCCATCTGCGCGATCACAACCTCCGTTAGCCGATAGACACGGTCGAGGCCGATCCGCTGGCCGTGCTGGACGGCGCGCCGAATGATGCGGCGGCAGATGTAGCCGCGGCCCTCGTTGCCGGGCGTCACACCGTCAGCGATCAGGAACGACATCGCGCGACCATGGTCGGCAAGCACACGGTGGGCCTTCGTCGCGACGGGATCAGTGCCATAGGCGACGCCCGACTCAGCCTCAACCCAATCCATGATCAGGCGGAACCCGTCGGTGTCGAACACCGAGTCGACACCCTGCAGCAGGCAGGCACCGCGCTCAAGCCCGAGTCCCGTGTCGACGTTCTGCGCCGGAAGCGGCACAAGCTCGTTCCCCGGCCTCAGGTCGTACTCCATGAACACGAGGTTGTAGAACTCCATGTAGCGGTCGCACTCGCACCCTGGCTGGCAGGTGTCGCGCCCACAGCCGTGCTCGGGGCCACGGTCGAAGAAGATCTCCGAGCAGGGGCCGCACGGGCCGGTGTCTGCGGCCTGCCAGAAGTTGTCCTTGCCGAGCCGGATGATCCGGTCGGCCGGGATCCCCACCCGCGTCCACGCCTCAACTGCGACGGAATCCTCAGCAAGGCCCAGTGTCGGGTTCCCCTCATGCACGGTCGCCCACAACCGATCGGGGTCGAGCTTCATGTGATTTGTGACGAACTCCCAGGCGTTCTCGACCGCCGTCTCTTTGAAGTAGTCGCCAAACGAGAAGTTGCCGAGCATCTCGAAGAACGAGCAGTGCCGGTCGGTGCGGCCGACATCTTCAAGGTCGGTGTCTTTGCCTCCGGCGCGCAGCACCTTCTGCACGCTCACAACGCGCGGTGATGGTGGTGGCTTGATCGCCAGGAAATACGGCTTGAACTGCTGCATGCCCGCGACAATGAAGAGCGTCGACGGATCGTCGGCCGGTGGGATCAGCGGATGCGAAGGGACGCGCAGATGACCACGCTCTTCGTAGAAGCGCAGAAACCCTTCCCGCAGTTCCGCAGTCGTACGCACGGCGACAGTGTAGGCGGGTCGCTAGTCGCGGCTGCGACGAAGCTCTTCTTCGAGATCCGCTTCGCGTCGCGTTGCCGCTTCCTTGGCGCTCGCCATGGCGCTCTTCACGTTGCGCTTCGTGCGCAGCGTCGCGAAACCATGCGAGACCCCTGCAGTGAATCCGGTGGCCTTCTGGATCGGACGCTTGACCGCGAAACTCACCGTTCGCACCGCAGAATCAACGGCTTCGACGGCATCAAGCGCACTATCTGTTGCTTCGTCCAGCTTGTCGAGTTGCACGTTGACACGGTCGACCGAACCGCCAACCTTGTTGATCACCGGCAGCAACTCCCGCTCGGTGCCGCGGATCAGCGACGCCAGCCGGCCGAACGCTCCGGCGAGTCGGAAGAACGAGTAGCCGAGCCCCAACCCAACCGCAAGCAGGAAGATCGCAAGTGCGATGTTCGCGACATCGCCAGTGGAAAGGGCAACAAGCATCTTCCGATGCTACCGGGAGGCGCCCGTGATGACGCCGGATCCAACGACGGTGCCATCGGCGTAGAGCACTGCAGCCTGGCCGCGCGCCACGGCGTACGCCGGCTCATCGAGCGTGAGCCGGAAGCCCGAGGCCGTTGGTTCGACGGTCGCGGGCACCGCTGGAGAGCGGTAGCGCAGCTTTGCCTCCACCCGACGCGCGCCGGGAGCAACGCGTCCACGGACACGAACCTCGGTGCGAGCCAACGCCTCACGCGGCCCCACAACCACAGTGTTCGTCCGCGGTGTCGTGCCCACGGCGTACAGCGGCTCGGAGGCCGAGACGCCAAGGCCGCGGCGCTGGCCTGGGGTGAAGCGCCAAAACCCGTCGTGCTCCCCCACTTCCTTGCCCGAGCCATCGACGATCACGCCTGGGGTCGCGGCCAGACCCTGCCGCGTCAAAAAATCGCGGTAGTCGCCGCCAGCGAGAAAGCATGCCTCCTGGCTCTCGGCACGCTTCGCCGCAGCAAGTCCAGCAGCGGCCGCCTCGGCGCGAATCTCTGTCTTGGTCGACGTACCGAGCGGAAACGCGATGCGCGCAAGCTGCTCTGACTTGAGCCCGGCAAGCATGTAGGTCTGATCCTTCGCCTCGTCGACACCGCGGGCAAGCGCGAACGTCCCGTCATGCTCAACGATCCTGGCGTAGTGGCCGGTTGCGAGCTTCGCTGCCCCAATTCGACGGGCGAACGAGAGCAGCTCATCGAAACGGAAGCTGTCGTTGCACCGAGTGCACGGGTTCGGCGTCTCACCGCGGGCGTACGCCGCCACAAACGGCGAGACGATGGCGCGGCGGAAACGTTCGCGCGCGTCGATGGTCACGTGCGGGATGCCGAGCGCATGGCAGGCCTGGCGTGCCGCGATCACCGCGTCGGGCGAACAACACGCACGCTCCGCGTCGGGGCCGGCCGGATCGAGCCACAGCCGAAGCGTCACCCCCACCGCGTTCGGCAGCGAACGCAGCAGCGCCACGCCGCTGTCAACACCGCCGCTCATCGCGACAGCAACACGCTCCGGGTCGGCTGGCAGGCGGATCGCCTGGGAGATCGCGTTCGCTAAGGCGTCACCCGCGAGACGGTCACCCGGCACCGCCGCGGCTTCGAGAAGCGTCAATCCCGTGAGGTCGCGCGACATGCCGGGCGCGTCGGCGGCAACGATCAGCTGTCCGCGCACGCGGAGCCGAACGTCGGCCCACTCGCTGTCCTTCGACGCATCACCAAAGAGCTCACGCACGCGTGTTCCCACCTCCGGAGCGTAGCCGTGTGCCCTACCAAGGAAGATTGCGCCCTGGAATGCGTCCGACGTCAGAGTGCGCCAGAGGCTAGTGGGGCGCCGCTACAGTGCCGGTGGGTGTCCGACCCCGTGCGTATCGCTGCGCACCATGTAGAACCAACGCTACGTGAAAGGGAGCTGGCGTCGAGTCCCGGTCTTTGACTGGAGGCTTGCCCGGCACCCACCTGGCTTGCCAGGTTCACACGGGCGCAGTTGGCGGCGGGGTCGGGACACCCATTTGAGTGCCCGGCTGCGAGCTACGCGTGGCGCGCGTCGAGGAAGCGGCCGAACGATTCACGAACGAGCGAGTCGAACTCGACCGGAAGCAGCCCATCAGGGGTTGCGAAGTCGCGCAGGTAGACGACCATGTAGCCGAGCTCAAGATCGTCGGGGGCGTGCTCCTTCACGGCGTGCTCAAGATTCCACACGTTCCACTGCACCGGGTTCCCACCTGGCCGTGCTCCAACCCAGAGCGGTACAACGTCCGCTACAGGCTCAGGCTCGGGTTCCGGTTCGGGCTCGGGTTCGGGTTCGAGATCGGGCACAGACGTGAGCGGGGCGTACTCGGTCGCTGCTGGAGCCGCCGGCTCCGGCGCTCGCGCCTCAGCACCTTCTACGACCTCCTGAATGCTCTCGCCAGAAGGTGCTGGCACCGTGTCGGCAGGCGCGGAAAGCTCAACGGTGGTGAGGTCGGGAAGCGGCTCACCCACCATGTAGTCGGGGAGTTTGTTGTCGATCTCGTCGGTCATCCACTCGAACGAGACGTCGTCGTCATCGTCACGGCCGAGAACACGAACCGTGGGCGCGCCATCGGACATCGGGTCCGGCCGCAGCGCCGGAATCGACGGGACGACCACGCGGCGCTCACTGCGTGGACGCGCAAGCGAAAACTCAACGACCGCGACAACCACCCAGGCGAGTCCCTCGACAAGGGCAATGCTCAGCCCATGGAGCCCCACGACGACCGCGAGGATCGCGACGACGAGGAGGAACCCCACCCACGCAAGGAACCTCGGAAGCGGACGCTGAAGCATGGTCACGCGAGCATCTTAGAACGCTTCGCGCACGTCGCCGGTGCCAGTACGACGACTACGCCGACGGGGCGTTGTCGCCGGAGTCGTCAGACGACTCGACGGTTTCGGCCTCGACGGCCGGTTCGGCTGCTGCGAAGGGCGTTGCCGGAACGGGCGGCTGCGGTGTCGTGAGTTCGTCCCGTCCTACGTTTCCCGTTAGTTCGGCGTGAAGCGAGTGAAACCTGGTGTTTCCAGGTACTTCCCGAACAACCGCCGGTACCGCCCGTGCTGGGAACTCCCCGTTGTCCCAGCTAGAAGCTGGGCCTACACCGCCGGAGAGCACAACTGCCGGAAGGCTAGACCGGGTCTTCTTCGACCGTGACAGTGATGCCAACCTCGTCGAGCTGAGGCTGCTCAAGCCGCGTCGGTGCACCCGACATTGGGTCCATTCCGGCCTGATTCTTCGGGAATGCGACGGTGTCGCGGATGGCAGGCTCGTCGAGCAACGTCATCGCCAGACGATCGATCCCGAACGCGATACCACCATGCGGCGGTGCCCCCATCGCGAGAGCATCGAGCAGGAAACCGAACTTCGAGCGCTGATCCTCCGGCGAGATGTCGAGCAGAGAGAACGCCTTCGACTGCAGCTCCGGTTCATGGATTCGGAACGAGCCGCCGCCAAGCTCAACGCCGTTTCCGACGAGGTCGTAGGCGATCGCCTTCGCCGCGCCTGGGTCGGTGTCGAGCAGCGCCTCGCCTTCGAGGTTCGGACGCGTGAACGGGTGATGAACGGCGTCCCACCGCTTGAGATCAGCGTCCCACTCGAACATCGGGAAGTCGGTGATCCAACAGAACTTCCACGCGGTGTCATCGATCAGACCAAGCTCGCGGCCGATGTGGAGCCGCAACGCGCCGAGCACCCGCGAGACGAGCTCCGGCGCGGCAGCACCGAACAGGATCGTCGAACCGGGCTCACCGGCGAACGCTGCCAGTTCAGCCGCGCTGAGGAACTTCGCGATCGGTGAGCGCACCTCACCTGCTTCGTCATAGACGAGGTAGGCGAGCCCCTTCGCCCCCCACTGCTTCGCGACCTCCTCAAGCTTCGCCAGGTCACCGCGCGAGAGCTCCTGCGGAACACGAATGAAGCGCACACACGGTGCAGAGGCGAACACGCTGAATTCGGAGCCGCGCGTGACGTCGGTCGCATCCTCAATCTCGAGGCCGAAGCGCAGATCAGGCTTGTCGGAGCCGTACTTCCGGTCGGCGTCCTCCCACGTCATGCGCGGGAACGGGGTCGTCAGCTCGATGCCGCGGCACTCACGCCAGATGCGCGAAACGATCCGCTCCATCAGCTCAAACAGGAACTCCTGGTCGGGAAACGCCATCTCGATGTCGAGCTGTGTCAGCTCCTGCAGGCGATCGGCGCGCAGATCTTCGTCACGAAAACAGCGGGCGATTTGGTAGTAGCGCTCGAAGCCCGACATGACGAGCAGCTGCTTGTAGATCTGCGGGCTCTGTGGCAGCGCGAAGAACTTGCCTGGCTGGAGGCGCGTGGGAATCAGGAAGTCGCGGGCGCCCTCAGGTGTCGGCTTGCCCATGATCGGCGTCTCGATGTCGACGAAGCCCTCGCTGTCCATCTCGGAGCGGATGATCGACACGAGCTTGGCGCGAGTGCGGATGTTGTGCTGCATCCGTTCGCGACGCAGGTCGAGCCAGCGGTAGCGAATCCGAATCGTCTCGTCGACACCCTCTTCGTCGAGCTGGAACGGCAGCGGCGTTGAGCGCGACACGATCTCGAGGTCAGACACCTGCACTTCGATCTCGCCTGTCGGCATGTTCGGGTTGACGGTCTCGGCGGCGCGACGCACGACCGTGCCGGTTGCCTTGATGACGAACTCGTTGCGCAGCTCATGTGCGCGCTCGGCAGCGGCGGCCGCCTGCTCCGGGTTGATGACGAGCTGCACCACACCGTTCTCGTCGCGCAGGTCGACAAATACGAGGCCGCCGTGGTCACGGCGGCGCGCAACCCACCCCGCGACGGTCACGGAACGACCCTCGTCGGAGGGTCGCAGCTCACTGCCTCGGATGTCACGCCACGTGGTCATGGGCTGAGGGTATCGAGGAGATCGTCAAGACCGACCACTTGTTCACCCTCACCGCGACGGCGGATGGTCGCGGAATCAACTCCAGCGATCACTGTGACCTTCGCGTTCACGCGTCCTGCTTGGGTCAGCTGGCCCTTGAGCGAGCGGCCTGCATAGTCGGTGTCACACGCAAGGCCGCGACGCCGCAGTTCAGCGATCACCGGGAGGACGCGTTCGCGGGCCGCACCATCAGCGGCGACGAAGACGTCGATCGCACGCTCCGGCGCGACGCCGCCTTCGGCTTCGACCGCCAAGATCAGCCGCTCGATGCCAGCCCCGAATCCGACGCCCGGGGTTGCGGGGCCGCCGACCGCCTCGACGAGGCCGTCGTAGCGTCCGCCACCCGAGATCGTTGAGTTCTCGTTCTCCATCGGGCCGATGAACTCCCAGGTCGTCTTCGCGTAGTAGTCAAGCCCGCGCACGAGTGTCGGATCGAGCGTGTAGGGCACGCCGTAGGCGTCGAGGAAGCTCTTAACCGCCGTGAAGTGCGCCTCGCACTCGTCGCAGAGGTTCTCACCAATCTTTGGAGCGTCGGCAAGCGCGGCACGCACGGCCGGGTTCTTGACGTCGAACACCTGCAGCGGGCTTGTCTGCCGCTTGAGCTTCGCGTCGTCGTCGAGCAGATGCTCGTTCGCATCAAGCCACGCGTTTAGCCGCTCGACGTAGGCCGGCCGACAGTTCGGATCGCCGATCGAATTCAAGTGGAGCTTCCACTGCGTCACACCAAGACGACGCAGAAGCTCCGAGTAGAGCTGGATCACCTCGGCGTCGATCGCCGGGTCGGCCGAACCGATCGCCTCAACCGACCACTGCCAGTGCTCGCGGTAGCGCCCCTTGCCCGGCGCGCCGTAGCGATACATCGGCGCGATCGTGAAGAGCTTCACCGGCTGCGGCTCGCGGTGGAGGCCATGCTCGATGTAGGCGCGAGCGATCGGTGCTGTCCCCTCGGGACGCAACGTGATCGAGCGATCGCTGCGATCGGCGAAGGTGTACATCTCCTTCTGGACGATGTCGGAGCCTTGACCGGCGGTGCGCTGGAAGAGGCCCGTGTCTTCAAAACCGGGCGTCTGGATGCGGTTGTAGCCGTAGGCAGCCGCGAGCTCTTCCATCGTCTTCACGATCGTCCCGAACCAGAGCGGATCTTCGGTTGCAAGCACGTCGTGGGTGCCGCGCGGCGCTTGGAACTTCATCCGTTCCTCAATTCGCCGAGGAACGGGTTTGTGTCGAGCTCATGACCGAGCGTCGTTGAGCCGCCATGGCCTGGGTGGACGATGAGATCGCGTCCAAAAGTGGTGTCCAGCGAGGCGATCGACGCGACGAGCTCATCCCAGTTGCCCCCGGCAAGGTCGGTGCGACCCACCGATCCCGCAAACAGCAGATCGCCACCGAACAGCTGACCTTCCGCGACAAAGCCGACGTGGCCGGCCGAATGCCCGGGAATGTCAACCACGGTGAACGAGACACCCGCCGCAGCGAACGTGTCGCCGCCACTCACGGGATGCTCCGGGTCGTGCGGGCCCACCTCACGCCCCGTGCGCGTGAGTCCGTCGCGAAGCAGATGCGACTCGTTGGCTGGAGCCCACACCTCCGCCCCGGTTGCCGCTGCGAACTCAGCGACCCCACCGATGTGGTCGATGTCTGCGTGGGTGACGAGGATCGCTGTCGCGGTGAGTCCCTGGTCGGCGAGCACCCGGCTGAGCGTTCCGATGTCGCCGCCGGGATCGATGACGGCAACGTCGGTCGCAGCCTCCGACGCACGCACGACGTAACAGTTCGACTGCCAATCGGTCAGCGGGATGCGGTCGACGGCGAGCGCCACGTGCTTACTTCGGTGCTTGGCCGGAGCGCTTGAGATACGTGCGGTACTGCGAACGGTCAAGCATGTACATGACCGGAATGAACAGCACCCAGTAGATGCCGCCCGTGATCAGACGGCTCGCTTCTGAACCCTTGAAGAGGAACACCGAGGCGAAGAACAAGACGCCGCCCCACAGCCCTCCCCGCTTCAAAGCACGGCGCCACGTGGGTGGCTGAACAGGGCGCAGCGCACGCGCATTCCGCGCTGCGGCCGCACGGCCCTTCCCGCGGCCCTTCCCCTTCTTCGGCTTCTCTTGCTCCTTCTGCTTCCGCAGTTCCGAGGCCGCAAGCTTGACCTCGTTCCCTTCCTCGTCAACTTCGACGAGGGCGTACTCGTGCCGGAACGTTTTGGCTCGTCGGCTGCGCTGTTTCTTGGTCGCCATGGCAGAGCAGCCTAAAGGATCGGCGCGACACCTGGCACAGGCAAACTCGACCGGTGGCCGATCCAATCTTCGATGTTCCCCGGGATTCCCCCGAACCGGTCGCGCCTCCGTCACGCGAAACAGCCCGGGCGCTGCTGCGCCGCGGACAGTTTCGAACGATCTTCGCCGCCGCGTCGGTGAGCGAACTCGGCGACGCGCTCCAGTACATCGCGCTCATGTGGTTCGCCCTCGAGCAGGCAGGCCCACTCGGGGTTGTCGCGGTGCGACTTGCCGACTCGCTGCCCGCGTTCTTCTTTGGGCTCCACGGCGGGCTCGCGGCTGATCGCTGGAGCCGCAAGCGGCTGATGATCTCAGCGGATGCCGCGCGAACCATCATCTTGATTCCGGTGGCCGTCGCGGGCCTCTCGGGGTCGCTCCCCATCTGGGGTCTCATCGTGGCGGCCTTCCTGCTTGAGGCCGCGAACAGCTACTTCATCCCCGCCTACGGGGCGACCGTGCCAGCTGTGGTCGAAAAGCAGAACTCGCAAGCGGCGATGGCGCTGCTCTCGTCGACGACGCAAGCGATCTCGATCGGCGGATGGGCCGTGGCGGCCGCGCTCCTGACCTTCATGCCCGTGAGTGTGTTCTTTGGGGTCAACGCCGCGACGTTTGCCCTGTCGGGCCTGATCTTGACGCGGCTACGCGAGCCGCAGCGTGCGCCGCTCGAAGACGGCAGCGTCCACGTGCGCGAGGGGATCTCGGTCCTGCTGCCGCGCCGGGCGCTGATGACGGCTGTCGTCGTGTTCGCCATCGCCATGACGATCACGACCGGCTCGTGGATCGCCGGGATCCCGACGATCTCGCGCGACTCACTCCATGAAGGAGCAAGCGGCTTCTCGTTGCTGATGATCGGATTCGCCGTGGGCTCGATCGCCGTTGGCGCATTCCTCACCCGTGTGCACGTGCGACGCAAGGCGCGCGCGAGCGTCCTTGCGTGGGCCCTCTACCTCCCTGCCTATGGCTTGATCGCCATCGCAGGCTCACTGCCGCTCGCGATCGTCGGCGCGTTCTTCTCGGGCCTTGGCGAGAGTTCCTCGTGGGTGCTGCTGAATTCCGCGGCGCAAGAGGAGATTCCCGATGCCGTCCTCGGGCGGGTGCTTGGCGTGATCTCGCTCGTCCACCGCGGCGCACACGCGACAGGGTTGCTGTTTGTGTCGCCACTCTTCGCCGTGTTCTCGGCGCGGCCGATCTTTCTCGTCTCGGCGCTCGTCCTGCCCGTCATCGCAGTCGTCAGCGCCGCGATCACCACCCGCCTCGCGGCGACGGCCCTCGCGAAGCCCGCTTAGTCGCTGGCGGCGATCCGCGCCTCAAGGATGCGCGAGTCGTCGAAGCCGGGAATCCGCAGCGCCTCAGCTCCGCCTTGGGCAACGACTCCGGCGGGCAGAAGGCCGATCAGCTCCGACGCGACGACCTCGGCACCCAGCCGCTCAGCCTCCGTCGCGATTCGCTCAACGACAAGGTACGGCGGCGAGGCCTGCCAATCCTCGATGTTCATCGACACCTGCACGAGACCTTGCCCCTCCAACGCAAGTCCGAGGGCTCGCACACCAGGAAACCCTCCTCCCGACTCGCGCACGATCGCGGCGATCGCTTTCGCGTCGGCCAGCGTTCCGCGGAGGTTGACGTTGAACGCGACCAGAGGTGTTCGCGCGCCGCAGATCACCGCTCCTGCCGTTGGGTGCAAGGTCGTAGGCCCAAAGTCAGAGGCAAGGTCGCCTGATGCCAAACGACGCGCCACCTCCGGGAGCCCGCCCCGGCGGTAGTAGGCCGGGCCGCGCTGCGGTGGGTCGTAGACAAACACGGGCACACCGAGCGCCCCCAGACGGTGCCCCAGCTCTGGCACGAGCGCCTTCGCCCACACGAGGTCGCCAGGAACGATCGGCACGATCGGCACAACATCGGCCGCCCCGATCCGCGGATGCACACCGACATGGCCGTCAAGCGTGATGCGGTCGATCGCCACAGCGACAGCGGCAACGAGACCCGCAACGAGCGGCTCGTAGTCGCCCACGACAGTGAACACGCACCGGTTGTGATCGGCATCGACGTGGAGGTCAAGAACACGAACGTGACCTTCGAGAGCGTCGCCGAGCGCGGCGATCGTCGCGTGGTCGCGTCCCTCCGAGAAGTTCGGAACCGATTCGAGCAACACCATGCCCAGCACTCTACGACGCCGAAGGCACCCATTCGTCGCCACCCCCGGCGCGATGCGTACGCTGGACTTCATGGACGCACCTGCGACCCCGCGCTACCGCACGACCTTTTTCCGGCTCCTCAGCTGGCTCGGGAAGTACCGCATCTCAATGGTGTTCTCGGTCTTGCTCGCAGTGACCGCGCAGCTGTGCTCACTCGCAGTTCCATGGCTTACGCGCGATGTCGTCAGCGCGATCCAAGACGACAAGCGCCACCGACTGCCGTGGCTGATCGGGTTTGTTGTGGCCGTCGGACTCGTGAAAGCGCTCGCACTTGTCGGACGGCGCTTCATCTCGGGCAACCAGTCGCTCGGCGTCGAGCTCGACATTCGCACCGCGCTGTACTCGAAGTTTTTGCGGCTCTCATTCGGCTTCTACGACCGTCACCAGACGGGTCAGCTCATGTCGCGCGCAACCGTCGATCTGCAGGCAGTGCGCTTCTTCCTCGGATACGGGCTGATCTTCTTCTTCCAGCACGTCTTCACGATCGTGGGTGTGACAGTGCTCGTCTTCTTCGTCTCATGGAAGCTCGCACTGATCGCGTTTGCGATCGTGCCGGTGCTGCTCGCGATCGCCTACCGCTACAGCACGGTTTCGCACCCACTGCTTCGCGACGTTCAACAGAAGATGGCCGACGTCGCGACGGTCGCCGAGGAGAACATCGTGGGCGTCCACGTTGTGAAGTCGTTCGCCCAGGAGCAGGCCGAGCAAGACAAATTCGAACGGCGGAGCGAGGCGGTGTTTGCCCAGACCGTGCGCACCAACCGGCAGAAGGCGTTCTACGTTCCGCTGCTCGCGTTCGTCCCGCTGCTCGGCCAAGCAGCAGTGCTGCTTGCTGGCGGAACGATGGTCGCGCACCACACGTTGTCGCTCGGCAGTTTCGTGGCTTTCAACCTGTACCTGGCAATGCTGATCTTCCCGTTGCGGATGCTCGGCATGTGGATCGGCGAGGGTCAGCGGGCAACGGCCTCGGGGGAACGGATCTTCGCGGTGCTCGACGAGCCCGAAGACATCGTTGACGGGGCCGGAAGCGCCGAGCTTCCTGCTGGATCAGGTCGTGTGCGGTTTGAGCACGTGACGTTTGAGTACATCCCCGGTCGCACAGTGCTGCACGACATCGACCTGGAGCTTGCACCCGGCAAGACCGTCGCACTCATCGGCCACACGGGCTCAGGCAAGACCACGCTCGCGTCGCTGATCCCACGCTTCTACGACGCGACGCAAGGCCGCGTCACGATCGACGGGGTCGACGTTCGAGATGTGTCGCTCACATCGCTCCGGAGCAAGATCGGAGCGATCGCGCAAGACCCGTTCCTCTTCTCGGCATCGGTTCGCGAGAACATCGCGTTTGGGCGCACCGAAGCAACGGCTGCGGAGGTTGAGCGCGCAGCCCGCCTTGCCCAGGCACATGAGTTCATCGAGCGGCTGCCGGAGGGCTACAACACCGTGATCGGCGAGCGTGGCATCACGCTTTCAGGCGGGCAGCGCCAGCGGGTCGCGATCGCCCGCGCGCTCGTCGTCGACCCGACCGTGCTGATCCTCGACGATGCGACCGCCTCGGTCGACGCGACCACCGAATCGAAGATCCGCGACGGGCTGATCGAGGCGATGCGTGACCGTACGACCGTGATCATCGCCCACCGCCTTTCCACGATCGCGCTGGCCGACGAGATCATCGTTCTCGAAGACGGGCGTATCACCGGGCGCGGCACGCACGACGATCTGATCGATACGAACGCTGTCTACCGCGAGATCTACGAGCACGGCCAGGTCGGCGGACGCATTCCGGAGCCGGAGACCGCCTAATGCGCGTTTGGCAGCCAGGATCGACGCTCACCCAGGGCGGATCGAAGAAAGTTGAGGATTGGTCGTGGGCTGCGACCAAGCGGCGTCTGACGACGCTCTGGCGGCTCGCCCGCCCCTACAAGTTCCGCACGCTGATTGCGATCAGCGCCCTGCTCGCGTCGACCGCAGCAAGCCTCGCACCGCCATTTCTGATCGGGCGGGCCGTCGACGAGGTTCGAACAGGCAACACGAACGGTCTCGGCTGGATCGTCGTCGGGTTCGTCGCGGCGGGGATCGTCGTCTTTCTATGCTCGTACGCGCAGACGTACTTCACGAGCTGGACGGGCGAGCGGATGTTGGCCGATCTCCGCAACCACATGTTCCGGCACTTCCAGCGGCTGCCGCTTGGCTTCTACGAGCGAACGCGCGCGGGGGTCTTGATCTCGCGGCTGACGAACGACGTTGAGGCGCTCGACCAGCTCGTTACCGACGGCGCCGGCTCGCTGATCCAGAACTCGCTCACGCTGCTTGGTTCGGCGATCTTGCTGTTCATCCTCGACTGGCGCCTTGCCCTCGCGACACTGACGGTGATCCCGATCTTGATCGCCGCGACGATGAGCTTCCGCAAGCGGTCGGGTCGCTCGTATCGGAAGGTGCGAGAGACGCTCGGCGCGGTAACGGCGACGCTTGCGGAGGACATCGCCGGGATGCGGGTTCTGCAGGCGTTCACGCGCGAACGGCATGCCCGAGAGCACTTCGATCGGGTCGCCCGCACCTACCGAAACGCCAACCACGAGACGGTGATCCAGCAGGGTCTCTACTTCCCGTTCGTCGAGTTTCTCTCGGCTGCTGCGACGGCGATCGTGCTCGGCTACGGCGGCTACCTCGTGTTCGAGGGGCAGACGACGATCGGTGTTCTGGCTGCGTTCCTTGCGTACCTGACGAACTTCTTCGATCCCGTTCAGCAGCTATCGCAGCTCTACAGCACGTTCCTCCAAGCCGTGGCCGCCCTCGACAAGATCCAAGAGGTGCTTGAGGTCGAGCCGACCGTCAACGACCCCGAAGAACCTGTTGACATCCACGAGATCCAGGGCCACGTCCGCTTCGACGACGTGCACTTCTCGTACGAGACAGGCCCTGAGGTGCTGCACGGGTTGACACTCGACGTGGCGCCGGGAACCACCGTCGCGCTCGTTGGTCACACCGGGGCTGGCAAGTCGACGATCGCGAAGCTGATCGCCCGGTTCTACGACCCCACCGGTGGACGCGTGATGATCGACGATGTCGATGTTCGGGACATCCGGCAGGAGGCGCTCCGAAGCCGACTCGGCATCGTCCCGCAGGAGGGTTTCCTGTTTGCGGGGACGGTGGCGGAGAACATTGCGTTTGGGCGACCGACTGCGACACGCGACGAGGTTGCTGCGGCCGCCGCAGCCGTTGGTGCCGACGAGTTCATCTCGAAGCTTGAGAATGGCTACGAGACGCAGCTCGGCGAACGTGGCTTCCGGCTCTCACTAGGCCAGCGCCAGCTGATCGCGTTTGCACGTGCACTCCTTGCCGACCCGCGCATCTTGATCCTTGACGAGGCGACGAGCAGCGTCGACATCGGCACCGAGCGACGGATCGAACTGGCGCTCCGCAAGCTGCTGCATGGCCGCACTGCTTTCGTGATCGCGCATCGTCTCTCCACCATTCGCGACGCCGACCGGATCGTCGTTCTGGAGCACGGGACGATCGTCGAGCAAGGCACCCACGACGAGCTCTTGGCGAAGAAGGGCCGGTATGCCGACCTCTACGGCAACTGGTCAGAAGCGGCCGCGTAGCCGCATTCCTAACGGCCGAACGACGGTTTAGAGTGCGCGCATGACCACCTACTCAAAGGCTGGCCCACTTGCGGTCGGCGCAATTGTCTCGGCCTCGTGGAAGACGTTCCGCGCGTTCCTACGCCATTGGCTTGCTCTCGCGCTGCCCGTCTTTCTCGTTGTTGATCTGATCGGCGCGATTGCGCTCTCGGAGTCGAACGACACGGCACGTGGCATTTGGGCCGTCGCTGGCGTGCTCGCGACGATCGTTGGCTCGCTGCTCTTGCAGGGTGCCCTGACGATCGCGGCCGAAGATGTCACTGACGGCCGGGTCGACGTCGCGGCGGATACCGCCTTCGCACAGGCCCGCGGTCGCCTCCCTGCCCTCTTTGGAACGCTGATGCTCGTCGTCGTGTTCTTCGTCGCCGCGATCCTCGGCGTGTTGCTCGTACGTGCGCTCCTCGGTGGAGTGATCGCCGGGCTCCTGACCGCCGTCGTGGTGGCGCTCGGGATCATCGTCGCGGTCAGGCTTGCCGTGCTTGCTCCTGTCGTTGTGCTGGAAAAGCGGAGTGGACGCGCCGCGATTGAGCGTTCGTGGGAGATCACGCAGGGCCACTGGTTTCTCATCCTGCGCGTGGCGTTCCTGAGCACGATCATTGTCGGCATCCCGGCACGGCTGCTTGGCGGCATCGTGTCGGTTGCGATTCCAGGGTTTGTCGGCGACTACGCGGGCATGGCGATCCCTGATGCCTTGGCAGCACCGTTGCCGGCCCTCGCGCTCGTCCTGACGTACTTCCGGATCATCCGCACCGACGAGCCCGCTCCCGTGGAGCCAGTCACGCCCGTGCTGTCGCCGCTTGAGCCGAGCGAACCAACCGAGACATCCTGATGTCTGAAGACGACCTCGATCCGACGGTTGCGCTTCCGGCGGAGGAGGTTGAACGCGAAACGCGGATGACCCCGAGCGAGGCGATCGCGAAGATGAAGATCCGCCTGCCTGAGCGCGGCAACCGCAAGTTGCGCCAGGTTGTCGAACGCGTCAATCGCGACGATCAGCTGAAGGCGTGGTGGCACGTGTCGAACGTGAACGCCGTCGCGCGAATGAAGATCAACGACCACTCGTGGGTGCACATCCAGATCGTCACGAACATCGCGCTCAAGCTGCTGCGGGCGCTCGACAAGCACGGCGTGCAGCCATCGATGGTCACCGACTACGGCCTCGAGATGGATGACGCCGAGGTTGTGGTTGCCCTCGAGTCACTGCTGCACGACATCGGCATGTCGGTGCACCGCGTTGGGCACGAAGATTTCAGCCTCTTCCTTGCTGCGCCGAAGCTCCGTGAGCTGCTCACGGGGATCTATGAGGAGCCCGATCTCACGGTCGTCGTGTCGGAGGTGCTGCAGGGGATCATCAGTCACCGTTCCGACGGTCAGCCGTTCACAGTCGAGGCTGGCATCTTGCGGGTCGCCGACGCGCTCGACATGGAGCAGGGTCGCTCGCGCATTCCGTTCGAGAAGGGCCACGTCGGCATCCATTCACTCTCGGCGGCAGCCATCGACGATGTCTCGATCATCGATGGTGAGAAGAAGCCGATTCGTATCTCGATCACGATGAACAACTCCTCGGGCGTCTACCAAGTCGATGGGCTGTTGAAGGCGAAGCTCCGTGGCTCGGGGCTTGAGCGCTACATCGAGGTCGTCGCGCACATCGACACGGAGGCAGAAAAGAGCCTGGTGCCGCTGTACGAACTCGACGTGTAGTACGACTTTAGGTGCGTCGCTTACCGCCCAAGTAGGCATATCCAGAGGCCGGTCATCACACTAGACTGATGCCTGCCGGTGCCGAAACACGGATGTTTCTGCCTAGCCGGCAGACGCGCCTTTTGGCGCATCAAACTCCGTAGGCGTGCTCACCGGCGCCTCTCTAACGATGATCCACAAGCTGCCATCAATCGCAACCGCTCCGCCACCCCGGAATGAGCAGATTCGGCGCCTCGTACTCGCGTTGGTCGGAGCGCTGCTGTTGTTTGGCGGCGGCAGCTTCGCCTACAAGAACGCTCTGCACTGTTCGCTGTTCGACGGCTTTTACCACACTGCATGGACATCCCTCCTGCACCCAATTGAGCCGCAGCACTCGCCGCGGGTGCAGGCACTCAACGTCATCATCGGCGTTCTCGGAGTGGCGTTCTTTGGCTACATCCTCGCCAACGCTCTCAACATCATCGCCAGTCAATTCACCGCAGCCGCACGAGAAAGAAAGCGAATCGTGGACACAATGAACAAGCTCGAGGGTCACTACATCATCTGCGGCTACGGTCGCGTCGGGCGTCGCGCAGCGCAGGAGTTCATCGCCTCCGGCGACCCATTCGTGATCGTTGATGTCAGCGAAGCAGTGTGTGCTCAAGCCCGCGAGGCAGGGCTACTTTGCGTCCAGGGAAGCGCGCACGAGAACTCGGTTCTCCTCGAAGCGCGCATCGACACTGCTCGCGGGCTGATTGCAACTGCTGATTCCGACAGCGAGAACCTCTACATCGCCCTCTCATCTCGCACACTCAATCCCGACCTGTTGATCATCGCCCGCGCAGGGAATAGCGACGCAGAGACCAAGCTCCGATTGGTCGGCGCAAACCACGTTGTTCAGCCCTTCACGGTCGCGGGGGTCGAGGCCGCCAATATCGCCCTCAAGCCTCAACTTGCCTCATTCCTCGATCTCGTTTCGTCGCACAAGGGTCGTGACCTACGCTTCGAGCAGTTCACGGTTCGCGAGGGCGCTCCGCGATCTGGTTCCACGATCCGGGAAATCTGGACGCCCGAGGAGTCGCGCGCACTGATCGTCGCAACCCAGGAGCACGACGGTTCCTGGCACGCTAATCCGGCCGCGACAACGGTGCTCGAGCCCGGAATGATCCTCATCGCGCTTGGTTCGCACTCGCAGCTTGCAGACCTCGAGGCGCGCGTCGGTGCCGTAGCCGCAGCGGCCTAGCACGAGCTGCTCAAACTTTGTGTCAGCGTGAATGAGTTCCGTATGGCGCGCTGTGCGACATTCGGTCAATGAACGCGAGAGCGACCGCCGACACGATGAACGTCAGGTGTATCAAGGTCTTCCACAGAAGATCCTTTGACGCAAGCTGATCCGCCTCAATGAATGAGCGAAGCAGGTGTACCGACGAGATGCCGATGATTGCCATCGCCAGCTTCACCTTGAGCACGTTCGCGTTCACCTGAGAGAGCCACTCCGGCTCGTCGGGATGCCCTTCGAGGTCAAGACGTGAGACAAACGTCTCGTACCCGCCGATGATGACCATCATCAGGAGGTTCGACACCATGACGACGTCGACAAGCCCGAGGACACCCAGCATGATCGTCGTTTCGGTCAGCTGTTCGAATTGCACGAACATGCGCCAGAGCTCGCGCGTGAACTCGACGACGTAAAAGAGCTGTGCGCAGATCAGTCCCACGTAAAGAGGCACCTGGAACCAGCGGCTGAAGAAGATAAAGCCTTCGACCGTCTGCAGAACGAAGCGCTTTGATGTTGGGGTTTCGGACATGTGTTTCATCGCGACTCAGTGTCCGCGCGAAGCTGCACGCAAGGCGGGTCTAGACCGACGCGAGATGTCGGTTCCACGTGTTCTTGCGAAAGAGCACGAGGAGTGACGCGATTCCCGCAAGCAATGCCCCGACGCCTGCGATCCCCCAGAAGCACGCGCCCTCCCAACGGGAGTCAGTCACGAGGTTGGGGTTGAGCGCTAGCGGTAGGTATGAGACACCCCACAGTACGCAGGCAACACAGCCAAGATCGACCGCTGCGAGCCCGATGCGTAGTGAAAGTTGCTCGACGTGAGCGATCACCGCAAGCGCGACAAGGAGAGGCCCAACCGTCGACAGGATGTGGATCCACCGCGCACCCGCCGGGTACTGCAGGAGTGCAAACTGTCCGCTCGACCAGATCGCGAGACCGATCGCCCCAGCGGCGAGCTGGAAGGTCGACGCATGAATCTCAAGCGATGGATCTGTGACAACGAGCGACGTGCGGGACAGCTTGCGGTCGAGAATGAAGAGCAGTCCGAGCGCCGCGAGAGCCGTCGAAGAACCGTACGTCCAGGACATGTATTCGGCCCACGCGCGCACCCCGTACCGTGATGGATCGAGAGCAAACGGTGCGGCCACGAATCCCCAGCCGAGCACGCTCAGCATGAGGGACACGATCGCGAGGTGACCAAAGCGTCGTGAGAGGAAGCGCAGATGATTGATCACCGCGATCGCGACGAGCACAGGCCCGACCACTTCGCAGATCCAAGCAGCACGCGAGCCGTGAAGGTCAGCCCACATCGCGAGCTGCCCGGCAGCCCACGCGAGCAGCCCAACGGCCGCAAGGCTCACCGTTACGCGTGTCACACGGATCGGCTCTGCTGCTCGAGCGGCCAGATCGAAGCGCTTGGTTCCGACCGCCTGACGGTGCACCCAGTAGAGCGCGCTTGCGACGCGCGCAAGGCGCGCGAGCCGCATCAGCCGCGCCGCGCGAAGAACGCGCAGCAGACGCAGGACCCGCAGGTACTGGAGCGTCGCCCCTAGGCTCGGGAACGTCAGCAGGACCACAACGAGCTCGAGCACGTGGGTACGGAGGTAGCGGTGCCGCTCGCTCACGAGCACGAGCGAGACGACGACATCAACACAGAACGCCGACCAGATCACCCAGTTGAGGATCGAGGCGCCGTGACGCCATGTGTCTGAGGCGTGCGAAAACTCGATGATGGTGGCGGGAATCGTGAGCATCGCTGCGACGAGCAGCGGCTTGTCGGTCACGCGCTCCCACATGCTCTGTGGCGTTCGATATTGCTGCATACCGCTTTGTGTTCCGCCGATGCTCACGCCAAGTCCCTCTGCTCTTTAGAAGTTGACTGTCTTGCTGAAGCTGATCCTCAGTTTCACCGGGCCGGAGTCGCTCACACGGCCTCTCACGTACGCGGAGCAGGCGAAGTCAGATCCATCGGTCAGGAACGAGCAGCCAACGCCGCCGTCGATGTTTCCGGTGTAGATGCTGAAGCGAAGGTGGGCATGCAGGTTGCCACCGAAGCCGATCGCCCCAGCGAGCGTCGAACTGCCAGCGTTCGGCATGTAGATGCCGATCTGCATCGAGACGTCGCCGCTCACTGAAAAGTGGGTGCTCGCCCCGTGCCCAGAGATGTGGAGGCCGCCGTAGGTTTCGCTGAAACTCAGCGAACCGAAGAAGCCGCCGTAATAGGTGATCGTCGGCAGGTACCCGTACCCGGTGAGCGTCTTCGGAGTGGACGTCGAGGACTGCCACGTGATGTTGCCGGTAAGGGTCTTGTCAGGCGTTCCGTTATGCGTGCCCGAAAGGTTGAGAACAAAGCTTGAGATCTTTCCGCACGTAAACGTCATGCTGTCGGGCCCGAAGGTGAAGGCGTCCTTGTTTACTTCCAAGGCTCCCGACGACTGCGTCGTGAACGTTGCGCAGCCACTCGTGCTGATCGGCGCGCTGTAGGAGAAGCTGAACGACTTGAAATCAAAGTTTCCAGTCGAGACGTTGAGATCCGCACCCGACACGCTCAGGTTGGTGAGCGTGCTTCCCGTGAGGGAGGCGGACATCGTGAAGTTGCCAATGTCTGACTTCATCTGCCCCGCGAGCGCGATGTTCTTGGTCGCGGTTGAGAACGTGAGGTTCAGCGTTGGGAACGTCGTCTGACCAAATACAAGGTTCGTACCGGAGAGCGTGCCGCTCATTGCGCCACTCGCGTCGTACGTGAAGCTGCCACTGAATGTTCCGCCGCCGGAGGCCTTGCCTGCCATTGCAAACGACCCGCTGATCACACCTGCGGTGGATGTGAGCGTGCCTGACGCGCTCGTGAGGCTCACTGCCGCCCCCGTCGGTGATGAAAGCCCCGACGCACTCGCGCTCATTGACCAGTTCTTGCTGTCTGTCCAGCTCAACGTGATCCCGACAGTGGAGCCGTCGCCCATCACGACCGTCGCTGCACCGCTTACCGTGGTTGCGCTCGCAGTCGTCGTCGCGCTGAGGTTCAGAACCGACGCGGTGAGCGTTGCGGAAATCGGGAAGTTCGTGAGCTTCACCGAGGCCTTGCCCGAGCTGTCGAACGACGCAGTTCCGGTGAACGTCCCAGACTGCCCCTGCGTCGAGCCTGTGATCGCAAGAGAGCCGGAAACGGCCCCCGCAACGTCTTTCGCTGTACCCGAAACGGACGTCAGGGTCAGGCCACCGAGCTTGCCACTACCGGATGCTGTCGCAGACCAGTTCTTGGCATCAGTCCAGCTGAGCGATGCGCCTACGGTGAGTCCACCCGAGAACACAAGGGTTCCCGAACCGGAGACTGACGCTGCTGCGCCCGTCGTCGCGGCCGTGCTCTTCGTGACCGTGAACGTCGAGGCGAGAAGGTTGGCGGTGATCGGGAAGTTGGTGAGGGAGATCGATGCGTTACCCGTGGTGTCCATGGAGGCGGATCCGGTGAACGCGTTCGTGCCACTCTTGCCCGCGAGAGTGAGCGATCCCGAAACCTGACCACCCGAGTTCGTGAGTGTCCCCGAGGCCGAGTCGATCGAGATCGTGCCAACCGTTCCGCTTCCGGTCGCAGAGATCGACCAATGCGTCGAGTCGTTCCACCAGAGCGTCCCCGACACGGTGAGCCCGCCCGAGACGTTGATCGTCCCGGATCCAGTGACCTTGCTCGGCGTGGTCGTGCTCGATGTCGAGGAACTCGTGCTGAGCGCGAGGTTTGTGACCGTAATGGTCGGCGACACCGCGAACTGGTCAACCATCACGGACGCGGAGCCATCGGACGAAACACTCATTGAGCCCGTGTACGGGGTACCACCCGAGGACGTTCCACTAAGGGTGAATGAACCCGTCACGGTGCCACTTGAGTCGGCGATCGTGCCCGAGATCGTGCTGAAGGTAAATGGAGCTGTGGCCTTGACGCCTGTCGCGGTCATCGACCAGTTCTTGCTGTCTCTCCACGTCAGCGTGACCGTCGCGTCAACGCCGCCCACGACAACATCGGCGGTGCCGGTGACGGTCGAGCTGTCGGACTTGGTGACCGCCAGCGTCGTGACGAGAATCTTGGACGTGATAGCCAGGTTCGAGAGTGTGATCGAGGCGGTACCGCCCGTGCTGAACGTGGCGGAGCCCATGAACGCGGTACCCCCAGCTGACGTGCCTCCGAGCGTAAGCGCGCCGCTCACCGCACCGGACGTCGAACTGACGTTTCCGGAAATCGTGGTCAGGCTCGTGCTACCGATCGAACCCGAACCATCGGCCGTGAACGACCAGTTGGACTTGCTGCTCACGGTGCCCGTGACGGCAGCCTGGAGCCCGCCCGACACGAGGGTGGCTGACACCGCAGCCGGGCTGCTCGTGCTGACCGTGACCTTCGCGTCGTTGAAGGTGACCGTTCCGATCTGGAATGTGGGGATCGATGCCGTTCCCGACCAGCCCGAGGAATTTCCCGTGAGAGTCACGGTGACGGGGGCTGATGTACCGATCCCGTACCCGGCAAGGCTCAGCGTGCCGTTGATCGTGCCGCCCGAGTCGGCAATCGTGCCGCTGAGTTGGCTCAGGTCGATCGGCGCACTGGAACTCGCCGACCCTCCCGAAATCGTGAACGTCCAGTTGTTCGCATCGGTGTAGGTGAGCGAGGCCGGAATCGTGTCGCCCGCGCTGTCGACGATGATCTGCGCGGTACCTGCGATCCCGCCCGAACTGCTCATCGAAAGGGTGAGCGTCGCAGCAGTGATTTGAGAGGTGATCGAGACGTTTGTCACGGTCACGGTCTTTCCCTGGGCGAGCGCAACGCCCCACGGGTTGACGGACGGTAGTTCGCCAGTCGCACCGAATGCTGACGGTGCGGCGAACGCCGCTAGCGCGGCGAACGTCGCCAGGAGGGAGCGCTTGAGCACACAGGCAACCCAATCAGATGTGACGCTTGGTTTTCCTCAACGAAATGGGTCGACTTTATTTACCCAAAAAGGGGTTATGTGAACCTAATAGGCAAAGTGTATTCCTGCCTATTGGTGCGTCCTTGCGAATCTGATCGTGATTGCGACGGTTCACCCGGACTTGGCCGAACGCGCGCGAGTACCGTTCTTAGCTATGTCCCTTGTCGCACAGGAGCGCCTCGTCGCACGCCTCGTCGTCGTGTGCCCCGACCGTCCGGGGATCGTCGCAACGGTCTCGCGTTTCCTCTTCGCCGCGGGCGCGAACATCATCGATTCGGCGCAGCATTCGACCGACCCGACGGGCGGCACCTTCTTCATGCGTATGGAGTTCTCGTTGGAGGATCCTGCCGCCGACATTGCCGCATTCGAGGAGGCGTTCCGCGCCGAGGTCGGCGATCCATTTGCGATGGAGTGGCGGTTCTCGTACAGCAGCGAACGTCGGCGTGTCGCGATCCTCGTGTCGCGCTACGACCACTGCCTGCTCGATCTCCTCTGGCGCAGCCGACGCGGCGAGCTTGGGGGCGACATCGCCGTGGTCATCTCGAACCATGCAGATCTCCGTGAGATGGTCGAGTCGTTCGGTCTCCCCTACGTCCACATTCCGGTGACGAACGAGTCGAAGCCGCAGGCGGAGCGCGCGATCCTCGATCAGTTGGCGGGCAACGTCGATCTGGTGGTGCTCGCCCGCTACATGCAGATCCTCTCGGCCGACTTCCTCGCGGCCGTCGGCGCCCCGGTGATCAACATCCACCACTCGTTTCTGCCTGCGTTCGTCGGTGCCGATCCGTACCGACGGGCGCTTGAGCGAGGCGTCAAGATCATTGGCGCGACCGCGCATTACGTCACCGAGGATCTCGACGCCGGCCCGATCATCGAGCAAGACGTCGAGCGCGTCTCGCACCGCCATGGTGTCGACGACCTTGAACGGATCGGCCGCGAGATTGAACGTGCCGTGCTTGGCCGTGCGGTCGACTGGCACCTCGACGACCGTGTGATCGTTCACGGCAACAAGACCTTCGTCTTCCAGTAAGCCGCAGCAGCACTCAACCTGCTCGTCAGGCCGACGATGACGGAGGAGGTGGAGATTCCCTCGGGAATGAGGGGGCACCACCGAGCAGCACGTGGCGCTGGCGCTACACTTACGCCGCTTCAACCAACCTTTGCGGGATCGTCTAACGGTAGGACGCCTGACTCTGACTCAGGTAGTCAAGGTTCGAATCCTTGTCCCGCAGCTCTTCGAAAGCCCCGGAAACGGGGCTTTTTCGTTGCGACGTTCTTAGACAACGTTGAGGTTGACCTCATTGAGGGTTCACGCAGGCGCGATGAGATGCGGTCTCCACAACCGAAAGGAGGCCAGCAATGGCCATCTCTCCCTCCCCCGCACGTCAGCGCTTCCTCGTTGTCCTCGATGAAGGCATCGCCTCCGACTCGCTTCGCCCCGCCCTCGCTGCCGCCGGCGCGGCAAGCCACGACGACATCCGCGTCGTCGCCCCAGCCCTGACAAGCCGCCTGCGTGAATGGTTCGGCAACATCGATCAGGGTCGCGCAAACGCAGCGGCACGCCTCGACCAGTGCCTCGACGTGCTCCACCGCGAAGGCATCAGCGCCACCGGAACGGTCGGAGACACCTCCCCACGGCAGGCGATCGCCGACCAGCTTCGGATCGCACCCGCAGACACTGTCGTGATGCTCCACCCCGTGTCCGACCTTGTGCGCCGCCGTGACGTCGACGCGAGCATTCCGGTTACCCACGTGTCGATCGCCCCAGCCGGAAACGTGGTGGCGCTCTTCACGCCCGAGGAACGGCTCGGCTACGCGGCGTAACGACCGCGAGAGCTAGCGCCGACGGTGGAGCGTGACCCACCGGCGGTACGGCCGATCGAGCCGATCGTCCAACGCACCCTGCTTCTCGCCGTCCTGGATCGCAGCCCACACAAACAACGCGAGCACGAACCCCGCCACAAGGAAGCTCGACACCAGCGCAACGATCGCTTCACCGTTCATACGACCAGTAAAGCTCCTGGCCTCACCGTCGCGCACAAAACTGCCGTGCTGCTCACGGCAGCAGTGGCTATTGGAGGCAGCTGTCGATCAGGTTCAGGTCACCTGGGGTGAGCGTGTCGCCGTTCGTCCAGAACACGACGTTCTTACGAATTGCGACCGTGCCCGCCGCACCCATCAGCCCGGTTACGCGCTTGAGCTCCTTCGCCTGCACCTGCGCGTCCTTCTCGTTCACGTTGAAGGCGACGTACAGGAGCGCTTCGGGACGTGTCACAAGCAGGCCGCCCGCCTTGGACGAGATGATCGACGAGGGCGCGCGCCGCACCGTCGTCTGCGACTGCAGACAACGCCACGAGGCACCGAGCGTATAGAGGCCCGGCTCCGGCAGCGGCGTGGTCGTATCGAGAGCAAGCGTCGCAACGGTTTCGGTCGTCGCGGTCTCGGCGCCCGAGGAGCCACAGCCGGCAAGAAGCAGACCGCTTGCAGCGAGTGCGACGGCACACAGCGCCGCGCCAAACGTCCGATACCGACCCAGCCTGCCTACCATCGCGAGCGCCTTCCCTTCCGTGACGTGTACAGGACGCGCGGCGGCGCACTCTTCATGCCCGACGCCTCGAAAGCCTCTGTGTGGCCCTGGAGCCGCGCGACGCGGCTCACATCGGCCTCTTGATCGGGCAGCACGAGCGTGATGCCGGTGCCGCTACGCCCCGCGCGGCCGGTGCGCCCGACCCGATGGGTGTAGTTCGCTGCCTCGTCGGGCGGATCGAAGTTCACAACATGCGTGACGCGATCGACATCAAGGCCGCGGGCAGCAACATCGGTGGCGACGAGTACACGGGTGTTGCCCGCATCGAACTGCTCAAGCGCTTTGTCGCGCTGCGTCTGATTCTTGTCACCGTGAATCGACACCGCCTGGACGCCGTGTTTCACAAGCTTCTCAACCAGCCGATCGGCGCCCGACTTCGTGCGCACGAAGATCAACGTCGAGCCTTCGTACCCCTTCAAGATTTCGACGAGCTTCGTCACTTTGTTGTCCGTCGTGACCGACACAAAGTGATGCTCAACCTCACCCGAGCGGAACTCTTCCGGCATCTCGGCGTCGAATCGGGCGGGGAAGTGCGTGTAGCGCTGCGCCAGCTCGCCAACCTCGCCGTGCAGCGTCGCCGAGAAGAACATCGTCTGACGCTCCTGCGGAACGCGACGGAGAATCTTGTCGACCTGCGGCTTGAACCCCATGTCGAGCATCCGGTCGGCCTCGTCGAGCACGAGAATCTGGACGTAGCTCACATCAACCAGCCGTCGATCCATCAGGTCTTGCAGGCGGCCTGGGGTCGCCACAACGACATGGGCGGCAGCGGCAGCGTCTGCCTGCTCCTTCAGCGGCACGCCGCCGTACACAGCAGCTGAACGCAGCCCGAGCGACACGCCGATCGACTCGAAGTCCTCGGCGACCTGGACACACAGCTCCCGTGTCGGCACCAAGATCAACGCCGCGGGGGTCGGCCCATCAGAGCTCAGACGCTCAACGATTGGCACTGCAAACGACAAGGTCTTGCCTGACCCGGTCGGGCTCTTCGCGAGAATGTCGCCGCCACGAATGCCTTCCGGCACAACCATCTGCTGAATGGGAAACGGGCTCGTAATGCCGCGCGCTGCAAGTGCTTCGACGACGGCGGGTGAGGCACCAAGCGCCCCAAAGGTGGTTACGCCTGTTTCCGCTGCGCCTTCAGCTGGCGCGGATGAATCGGTCACGTTGTCACTCCTCCCGGGCCGTGACTTCGAGAAGCTCGGCGCCGGACATTGGCCGAGATCCCGTTAGCCTTGAGGAGGTAACGCGATCTCACGGGAAAGCCGGATTGCTTTCCGTACGGGCGAGGGTACCAGCGACAGAGGACGATCTCGGCGCGGCGTAACATGAGTTGACTCGCCCGAGGTCAGTGCATCTGCTGCGGAATCGCAGCGACCGCATCGACAAGAGCGGTCTCGAGCTCATACAGCGGAAACGGCTTCACGAGATAGGCAGACGGATCGAGTGACGCCACCTCTGCTGTCGCGGGAAAGATGCTTGTGAAGATCACGGGGCGCGACCGAGAGCGCAGCAGCTGCGCAATCGGCATTCCCACCCCTTCACCGGGCTCAACGAGGTCGGCTGCTTTGAACGGTTTCGGAAGGTAGGCGTCGGCACCAGCGTCGATCCCACGATCAACATCGTTCTGCTGAACCCGGGCTGAAAGCAGGATCAGTTTGATGTCGCTTGTCGCCGGGTCTGCGCGAAGTTCGCCCACGACCTCGATGCCGGTGCGCCGCGGCATCATCACGTCGAGAACTGCGACCACTGGGTGAAGCTCCCGTGCGAATTGCAGTGCCTCTTCCCCATCGCGAGCGCGCTTGACGGCGAACCCGGCGCGCTCAAGACGTAGCGCGACAAGCGCAAGGATGTCGTCATCGTCGTCGGCGCACAGGATCAAAGGCCGCGTATCAGTGTCAGTCACGATCGCCGCTCCGGAATTTCGACCACGAACGTCGTCCCTTTCCCTTCGGTGCTTCGAACATCGATTCGTCCACGATGAGCATCGACGATTGCTTTCGACAAGTAGAGACCGAGGCCTGTTCCCTGGATCTGACGATCGAGCGCGATGCGCGAACGGTAGAACCGTTGGAAGAGGTTCGTCAACTCGTCAGCTGGAATCCCGATGCCCGTATCGGAAACCTCAAGCACGGCAGCGCCTTCACCGCGGCGAAGCGAGATCGACACACGCCCACCGGCCGGCGTGAACTTGAGGGCGTTCGACACAAGGTTGTCGAGGAGCTGCGTCAGCCGGTCAGGCGCACCTTCTACATGCAACGGCTCGCGAAGCACGTCAATGTCGAGCGTCACATCCGCAGCCTCCGCCTGCATCTGGGCCGATTCAACCGCCTGCCTGACGAGCTCACGCAGGTCGACATCGGTCACGTCGAGGTCGAGCTGCCCGGTCTGAAGCCGCGCGGCGAACAGCAGGTCGCTCACAAGCCGCAGCAGGCGTTCAGCGTTGCGCTCGATGATTTCAAGGTGGTTGCGGATGCCCGGATCGTTCTCTGTCTCGAGCATCAGCTCGGCGTAGCCAGCAATCGACGTGAGGGGTGTCCGCAGCTCGTGCGACACCCCCGCCACGAACTCATCCTTCAGGCGATCGAGTTCGAGCAGCCGTAGGTTTTGGGCGGCAAGCTGCAGGCGAGCGGACTCGGCCTGCTCAAGCGCCGCCCGTTCGTCATCGCGCGCCGCCTCGACAGCACCCACGAGCCCCGCCAGGCGCGCCAAAACAAGGAGCGCAATCACGCTTGCGGCGCCCGCTTCGAACAACACGTGAAAGTGACGCCCCTCAAGACGCTCCACGACGACCGTGAACGGAACAGCCAGCAGGGCCGACACCAAAACCATGAGACGCGTGCGGGTGAGGCGCGGCACGATCCGGCGGTCGACGACAGAGATCCGCGCGACCGACGGCTCAAGTGCTGCGGTTCCGAACACGACGTACGACCCAAGCAGAAAGACGTCGATCCAACCGCCCGCGACATAGGTGGATGCGTAGAGCACATAGAGCTCGTCGCCGACGACCCACAAGGCAACTGAAACGACAAGGAGCCGATACGACGGGCTGCGACGCCCAGGCCCGATCAGCAACTGGGCGAGGCCCACGAGCAGCAACGTGTCCATCGTCGGGTAGAGCGAATCGACGATCCGCGCGCTCGCCCGAATGTGCTCCTCGTAGGTCGACTGCAAGAAGAACACCCACTGCACCGCACCGATGGCGGTCGCGACGATGACGGTGTCGAGCACGGCCGCACGGCTCGTGGCACCGCCAAGGCGGCGTTGGAGAATGACGATGCCCGCGATGAACGCCGGGTAGCCACCGAGGTAGAACGCATCGGCAACAGATGGCAGGGGCGGCTCGCGGTCGAACCACAGCTCGTAGTAGCCCGTGACGATGTCACCACACACCTGGCCGGCGATTCCCGCCGCGAACAGGTACCAGGGAATCCGCCCACTTCCGATCAGGTGCATGCGGGCACCACCAACGATCGCGAACACACCCGCAAGCCCAATCAGAACGAACACCACCGACTGCACCTGGCTCGGAAGCACGAGGTAGATCGCGATCGCAACCGCGCCCGCGAGCAGGAAGGCGTACGCATTCCGCGCCGACCGAGAGCGGGTCGGGCGGTCAGTTACGCGTTCTGAGAGAGGAAATGAAGTCACGAGAAGCCCGATTCGGGATCGAGCGTACCGCCCCTATCACCCTTCTCGGCATTCCGACATTCACAAAAACACGCGCACAGACCCTTTTCGTCGTGCAAACTGCAGTTTCCGAAGGTGTCATGGCGATCGATAGCTCTTTCGCCGAACACCCCCAAGGACCAAACGTCACAAACAGGAGGGCGAGTGAAAAACAGGATTCTTGCGGGCTCCGTGGCTGGTACGGCTGTCGTGGCAGCACTTCTTGCTGTCATGGTTTCCGTTGCGGGTGCTCGGACCAGCGGGGCGACGCCGCTTCCGGCGTCCTCGTGCTCAGCGATTCAGAACCCCAACGGGGATCTTCTCATCGCTTCGGACCTGCCGCTCCAGGGTGCAGGCCGCACGCAGACGATCCAGATGACGAAGGCTATTGCGTTCGTCTTCGCACAGCACAACTGGAAGGCCGGCAACTACACGCTTGCCTACCAGAGCTGCGATGACTCGACGGCTCAGGCCGGTAAGTGGGATTCGGGCAAGGTCTCCGCGAACGCGAATGCGTACGCACAGGATGCGAGCGTTGTCGGTGTTATCGGCACGTTCAACTCGGGTGCTGCTGAGATCGAGATCCCGATCCTCAACCGTGCCGCCAACGGCCCGATCGCAATGGTCAGCCCGGCCAACACCTACGTCGGTCTGACCCATGCGGGTCCGGGCACGGCGTCGGGCGAGCCTGGCAAGTACTACCCCACGGGCAAGCGGAACTACGCCCGTGTTGTTGCTGCCGACGACTTCCAGGGTGCCGCTGACGCGACACTCGCGAAGCAGGAAGGCATCAAGAAGGTCTACGTCCTGAACGACAAGGAGGCGTACGGCCAGGGTGTTGCGACCAACTTCGCGAACGCTGCGAAGAAGCTCGGTATCACCGTCGCCGCCAACACGGCGTGGGACGGCAAGGCTTCATCGTACGAAGCTCTTGCAAGCAAGATCAAGGCGTCGGGCGCGCAGGGCGTGTTCCTCGGCGGTCTGATCTGCGAAAACGGTGGCAAGCTGATCAAGGACATCGCTGCTGGTGCTCCTGGCATCAAGATCTTTGCCCCGGACGGCTTCACGCCGGTCTCGGCTGTTGTCCAGGAAGCGGGCACGTCGGCTGAAGGCCTGTTCGTGTCCGTCGCCGGTCTCCCGAACGACAAGCTGCCGGCTGGCGGTCAGGCGTTCGTGAAGGCCTTCGCGAAGACGATTGGTGGCAAGCAGGCTGACCCGTACACGGTCTATGCCGCGCAGGCTGCTGAAGTCATCGTTTCGGCCGTTGCTGCGTCGGACGGCACCCGTGCGGGTGTTGCCGCTCAGCTCTTCAAGACCCAGATCAAGAACGGCATTCTCGGTACGTTCGGTTTCAACAAGAACGGCGACGTCACCGCGAACCCGGTCACGATCTACAAGGTTGTTTCGGGCGCTTCGAAGACCCTCAAGGTCATCGTCCCGGACAACACGCTTGTGGCTGCCGCGTAAGCGACTCCACATCTGTTGTGGCCCGAGGGGGAGCGAAAGCTCCCCCTCGGCGCTTCTATGAAAGGTGTCGGGCGAGCTACGGTCGCGCGGTGATGGCGCAGAAGCTGCCGCCCGCTGACGTCTCGTCGGGGAAGCACACAAGCTGGGCGACACCCTCACCTGTTGACGCGGTGCAGCGGTACTGCTCACCCTTGAGCGACTCGTCGCGTTGGCAACTCGCATTGGTGACGCTGCCAAGCGAACCGAGGCCGCCTGCGGTGCCTGAGCGGATCGCGTCGGCCACCTGCGAGGCATGGTTGCCACTGCCGCCGCAACCGGCGGCTACCAGCGTCAAGATGACGATCGCGACCATGGCCCCGTGACGCACGGCGGAAGTGTAGGCAGTCCGTTCGGTCGTCGTCGGCGTTCAGCGGTCACGGCGCCCGTTGCGATGCGACCTTGAGATTGGGGTACAACCGGGTACGCTGGACGGATGAACCGCGTGCGTCTCTCCGGTATCGCAACTCTTGCGCTGGCAGCCCTTGCGGTTGTGTTTGCCGCAACGGGATACGCACGCCCCAACGCGTCGGAGCCGGGTGCGTCGAAGCGCTGCACCGTTTCGGTCTACCCCGGTCTCCAGCCGAAGCATGTCACGAGCGTCTCGGTCAAACCGAACTACAACTCCGATCCGCCCACGAGCGGCACTCACTTCGCCTCACCCGCGAAATGGAACATCTACACGCAGGAGATTCCGCAGATCGCGCTCGTCCATAATCTCGAGCACGGCGGTGTCGTCATTCAGTACGGCGACAAAGTGCCGGCGACGACGATCAGTCGGCTCGCGCTTTGGTACTTCGCGCACTCAAACGCCATCGTCGTAGCACCATACAACAAGCTCGGTTCGTCGATCGTCCTCACCGCCTGGAATGAGCCGGAGTACACCTCGACGCCGCCGAAGGACGTTGGCGGCCACGGGTACCTCGCGCGCTGCAGCGACTTCGACGAGGCCGCATTCAACGCCTTCATTAAGGCGCACCGCTACAAGAGTGGCGAGCGCTTCCCGAAGGCGTACCTGGCCCGCAGCACCTCCTAACATTCGAGGGCTACGCTGTTTTCGTCCAGGCGATCGGTGCCGCGTCATACCTACGCGCCGCTTCGTGAGAGTGCAATTCGGAGGTCAGCCAACGTGAGGACGTTCGCCTTTCTGTCGGTCGCGCTGGTCGCGGCAACCGCCGCTTTGACAGGCGCGCGTGCGAACGCCGCCGCGCCCGCGTGTTACGAGACCGTGGGTGGCCACAAGCTCGCGATCGTCTGTCCCAGCCCGATCAAGACAACGAAGGCCAAGACGATCTGTTCGAAGAAGTCGGGAGCGACGTACTCACCGATCACCTGCCCGAACCCGATCGTGACCAAGGCCCAGGCGGCCGAGGCTGCGCGAGCCGCGAAGACTCCTGGACAGACAAAGGGCAATCCGTACCCGCTCGGTTCACCGGGCTACACCTCCGCTTCAGGCTGGAAGCTGACCGTCACCCACGTCAACTTCGACGCATGGGCATCGGTCGTTCAAGGCGCGTCGCCCTCAAACGCGGCGCCACCTGCGGGGTACGTTGACGTCCTCGTCACGGTCAATGGCGTGTACGTCGGCGACCAGGGCGCGAACGGTTCGGAGCTCGCCGACGCGATGATGACCATCGGCCAGAAGGGCGTCACCTACCTGATCACGGGCAGCAAGAACTGCGGGACGATCCCCAACAATCTTGAGCAGATCGGTGACATCTACGGCACGACGCCTGTGAGTGGAAACCTCTGCTACCAGGTCGCGACAAGTGACGTCGCCTCACTCGTGCTCTATTGGAACCAGAACGGTGCCAACGGCCCTTGGTGGGCATTGCACTAGAGCACCCGGTGCGCGCCGCGCCACAGAGGCGGCGCAGCGCGCACCAGGTAGGTCGAATCTACGCGCGGGCGCATCCATTGTGGATGGAGCCCCAGTAGCCACCCCGGGCAAGGCCGTATCGAGCGACCTTCACCTGGATGACGGGCGGTGCCATGTACGCGTGGGGATAGCGCGTTAGGACATGGACTGCACGGGCCCACGTTCGCCATGTGCCGACGTAGAAACCAAGCCCGCCCTCATAGGACGTGCCTTCCAACTGTCGACGATGGTTCGAGTGGGCGAACTGTCCCCAGTTCCATTTGCCGCCCGTCTCACAGTGAGCGACACGCTTCCAGAAGTGGGGAACCTTCTCCGAGGCCGCAGCGTTGCCGGCCAGGAGGGCGAAACACACGAGGATGACGATGAGCGATCTCAGTACACCTTTCCTTCCCTCGGGAACAGGACTGGCACCCATGTGGGTGCATGCCGCCGCGAGGGGAGTCAGGGTGCAAGAGAAACGCTCAACCTCACGGCGAGCGGCGAAACAACAACGGGGCCGCAGAACGCGGCTATTGGTCGTCTTTGACGGTAGCAGGGTCGTGCAACGTCAGGAGCTACGAACAGACCCCATGGCAAACGGAAATGGCTTGTTCAAGCCATTTTTGGCTCGCAGATCACCCGATCCGGCGAGCGCAAAACCCCAGAATCGACCTCGTGACCCTTAGCCGGGCGTACACGGCTTGGCGAGCGTCGGCACCTGGCCGGGCTGGCACTTCACAACCTGGGGCACGGTCGACGAGGGCACCGTGCCGGTTGGGACGGTGCCTGAGGGGACTGTCCCGGTCGGAACCGTGCCGGTCACGGTCGGGCCAGTGGAGCCGCCGCCACCGCCACCGCCGCCATTGCCGTTCCCGGACGTGATGCACGGGCTCGCCGGGGTCGGGATCTGACCCGACTTGCACTGCGGGATACTGCCACCCGGCGTCGGACCAGTAGAAACCGGGCCGGTCACGGTCGGCTCAGTGGAGCCGCCGCCGCCGCCACCGCCGCCGCCGCCATTGCCGTTCCCGGAGGTGACGCACGGGCTGCTTTGTGTTGGCACCTGACCTGCCTTGCACTGCGGAACGCTGCCAACCGTGACCGAGAACCCAGTTGAGCTACCACCCGCCGGAGCGCACGGACTGCTTGCGGTCGGGTTCTGACCGGGAGCGCAGGGTGCCAGCGTCACAGCGTTCGGCGATGAGACACAGGGACTCGTGGGCGTGGGCGTCTGGCCAGGCTTACAGGCAGGCACCTGCCCGACACTGATCGGCGCGCCCGGGAGGTTCCCGCTCGCGTTCGTACCGGCGGGGCGACAGGGCTTGGTCGGTGTCGGCTGCTCGCCGGCGCCACAGGCAGGCCACTGGCTGAAGTCGACAAGGTTGGAGTTCGTCGTCTGGCACGGCTTTTCAGGCGTCGGCACCTGCCCGGCTGTGCACGTCGGGAAGCTTGTGAGGTTGATCTGTCCGTTTGCCTTTGTCGGCTGGCACGGCTTCTGCGCCGTTGGGTCTTGCCCGCTCTGGCAGGGAGGGAACTGGGCCAGATTGATCTGCGTGTTCCCCGAGGGGCGACATGGCTTGTCTTGGGTCGGAACCTGCCCGCTCGCGCAGTCGGGGAAGCCCGTCAGAGGAATTGCACCCGTCACCGATGTCGCCTGACACGGTTTTTGGGGCGATGGCACCTCCCCCGGCTGACACGGTGGGAACTGGCCGAGATTGATTGGCGTGGCCGAGGTTGGCCGGCACGGCACTTGCGGTGTGGGCGCCTGACCATCAGCACACGGCGGGAATTTCGAGATGTCGAACTGGCCGGTCTGCGCAACGACCTTGCAGGGGATTGACGGCGTCGGATCCTGCCCTGGCGAGCAGTCAGCGAACTTCGCAATGTTGAACTGACCGTTCGGAATGCAGGGCTTCGCCTGTGATGGGGTTTCACCGGGCGCGCACGGCTCGAACTTCGTGAGGTTCACGTCGGTGGTCTTCGCAGGCTTGCACGGAACGAGTGCCGTCGGCATCTGGTTCTCGGCGCACGGTGGGAACTTCGTGAGGTCGAACTGCCCTGTCCCCTTGTTTGGCTTGCACGGATCGGCCGGAGTCGGGTCTTGCCCGGCCGCGCACGCCGGATACTTCGCAAGGTTGGGCCCGGCGACCGAGGACGACAGCGCCGAAGGCGTGACGAGTACAAAGACGGCAACGACCGATGCGATGAGCGCAATCGCACTCGCAATGATCGAGCGACGCACGTCGCTATTTCGCGTCGCGACCCGTACCTTCTGCATCGCCCCTCCCAGTCGGTGCTCCCCGTTCCAAGGAGTATCCCCGGAATTGCCAGTCAGGTCAAGAGGCGAACGTCAGCCCGTCGCTATAGGGTCTCGGCGTGCGTCGTTTGCTGACACTTGCTGCGCTTGCGTTGATCACGGTCGTCTCCCTCGCGGGATGCGGCGGTAGCGGCACGCGCGTGATCGACGGGTGCAAGATCGAACCGTTGACGCAGTGTCCCGGCAAGAATTTCTCGCATCAGGATCTCCATGGGGCCAACTTCGGTGGTGCAAACCTGCGAGCGGCCAACTTCACTGGAGCGAACCTCACGGGCGCGAACTTCGCCGGATCTGATGTCCAGGGTGCTCTGTTCACCAACGCCGACCTCACGAAGGCGAACTTCAACGGCTCCGACATCTGGTACGCCGACATGACGGGTACCACCTTCAAGGAGACGACCTGCCCGGCCGGCAACGTCGTTACCGACGAAGTCTGTCCGCAGACCGACTAGAGCTCAAACGACGCATCGCGCACCGGCACGACGACTGCGGGTGCACCCGCGCCGTGTGCCTCGGCAACCGTCACGACGTCCTGCGGATCCGACGTGTTGCCGGCGAACAGATCCCAGTGGAGCGGAATCAGCGTGCGTGCGCCGATGATGGCAGCGAACTCGACCGCTTCGCGCCCATCCATGTTGCCGACGATTCCCGCAGCTTCCCGTTGGGCGTCGCGGCCGTTCGTGGGAAGGAGCGCAACATCCGAGTGCTCTTGGGAAGCGGCCGCCACCAGTTCTGGCGTCACGATCGTATCGCCGGCGTGGTAGATCGTTAGGCCGTCGGCGACGACCACGTAGCCGAGAAAGCGCGCGTGCCCCTGGGCATCGCGCCCCTCGGCGTAGCCGTCCGCCAGGGTCAGCCCATGCCATGCCGGCAGTACGGCGACCTCGACCCCGGGCGCAAGCGTGACGCGATCTCCGGGTTGAACGCCCGTCACGTCGGCACCGAGCGCACTCGCGCGATCGAGGAGCGGTGTTGGCACGAGGAGCGTCACGTGCCGCGAGACGGCGGCCTGGCGGATGAAGGTTGGGTCGAAGTGATCGAGATGTTCGTGGGTTACGAGAATCGCGTCGACGGAACTCGCAACCGGTGCCGCATCTCCGGGCGGATAGAGCCGCGCAGGGTGCTCACCGAAGTACGGATCGATCGCGATCCGTAGCCCGCCAACGTCCAGCAGCACGCTCGCCTGCCCAAGCCACGTCAGGCGACGAGCGTTCACGAGCCGGGGATGCGTTCGCGGTAGGCGTCGGGAAGGTCGCCAACGACCGTCCAGCCGCCATCGACGTAGAGCACCTGGCCCGTCACGTATGCCGAATCAGGGGACGCAAAGAACAGCACGGGCCCAACGATGTCGTCGGTCTCAGCAGCACGTCCAAGCGGGATCCGCTCGGCCCAGAGTTCGGCGTAGCGCGGCTCGTCGGCGAGGTTGCGGGCGACGTTCGTGGCGCCCGGAGCAACGGCGTTTACGCGGATACCGTCGGCGGCGAGCTCGGAGGCAAGCTGGATCGTCAGCGCGTTGATGCCGCCCTTGGTTGCGCCATAGGCAGCGAGGCCGTGGTGCCCACGGGCTGCAACGACGCTTGAGATGTTGATGATCGACCCGCCGCCGACCGCCCGCATCAGCCCGGCAGCCTCTGTTGAGCAGAAGAACGTCCCTTTGAGGTTCGTTGCAACAACCGCATCCCATACGTCCTCGGCAGGATTCGTCACGTCGACCCAACCTGTGATGCCAGCGCAGTTGACGAGAATGTCGAGTCGGTCGAGGCTGGCAAAAAGTGAACCTACGGCGGCACGATCGGCGATGTCTGCGGCGAGCGCGAGCCCGCGATGCTCCACGTCGAGTGCTGCGAGCGTCTCGGTGGGCGCTTCGCGGTCGGCGACTTGCACGCGCGCTCCGTGCGCTGCCAGGCCGAGGGCGAGGTCGCGGCCGATTCCGCGTGCGGCCCCGGTGACGAGTGCCACCTTCCCGGCGAGGCGTTCGGTCACCGCGTGACGGCGCCCTGCGATGCCGAACCGACGCTTCGCGCGTACTTCGCGAACACGCCGCTCGTTGCGCGCGGAACGAACGCGGGAAGCTCGGCAGCTCGCCGAGCAAGCTCGTCGGCTGCAACCTCGACCTCCAGTGTTCGCGCGTCGGCGTCGATCGAGACGATGTCACCGTCGCGCAGCAGCGCGATCGGGCCACCGTGTGCCGCCTCGGGGGTCACGTGGCCGATCATCAGGCCGCGCGTGGCGCCACTGAACCTACCGTCGGTCACGAGCGCGACCGTCTCCCCCAGCCCGCGGCCCATGATCGCGGAGGTGACCGAGAGCATCTCAGGCATTCCTGGCGCCCCGGCCGGGCCGACGTAGCGAACAACGACGATCTCGCCTGGCTGCACCTCGCCAGCGTCGACTGCGTCGCGACATTCAATTTCGTAGTCGAAGACGCGCACCGGCCCACGATGTGCGGGCCGCTCGGTGCCTGCGAGCTTCACGACGGCGCCGTCGGGAGCAAGGCTGCCGCGGAGAATCCGGAGCGCGCCTCCCTGCTTGAAGGGTGCGTCGTTTGGTGCGATCACGGCACCGTCGGGCTCGGAAGCCGCTTCTGCGATCTCGCCGTAGGTGCGCCCATCGATCGAGCGCGCGTCGAGGTGGAGGTGGTCGCGAAGACGACGCACAACCGCTGGCGTTCCGCCTACCCGTTGCAGGTCGCCTGCCACGTGCGGGCCGCCTGGTGAGAGGCTCGTGACGAGCGGCGTCGCCGCCGACAGACGATCGAAATCCTCGAGGGTGAGGTCGACGCCAGCCTCGGCAGCGATCGCGAGCAGATGAAGGACGGCATTCGTCGACCCGCCTGTTCCCGACACGCCAACGATCGCGTTCTCGAAGGCGTCCTTGGTGAGGATCGACGACGGGCGCAGGCCCCGCTTCACGAGATCGAGGACGAGTCGGCCGGCAGCTTCGGCCGACGCCGGCTTTCCAGGATCGGTCGCGAGCAGACCACCGAGGCCTGTTGGCGCGAGGCCAAGGAAGTCGAGGGCGATGCTCATCGTGTTCGCGGTGAACTGGCCCGCGCAGGCACCGATGCCCGGGCACGCTTCGCGCTCGATCTCCTCGAGCTCCTCGGTCGTGATCGAGCCCGCCTCCCAGCCGCCGAGCGCCTCCCACACGTCCTTGACGTTGATCTGGCGTCCGCGATGGGTTCCGGAGGCCATCGCGCCCGAGTAGAAGACGAGGCCTGGCAGGTCGAGCCGGGTGAGCGCCATCGCTACGCCGGGCACGGTCTTGTCGCACGCGGCAAGGCAGATCAGACCGTCAAAGGGATGGCCGCGGCCGACAAGCTCGATCGAGTCGGCGATCACCTCGCGGCTGATCAGCGACGCACGCATCCCCTGTGTGCCTTGGGTGATGTTGTCGCTGATCGCGATCGTGTTGAACTCAAGCGGCGTGCCGCCCGCCGCACGTACGCCGGCCGCAACGTGCTTTGCGAGGTCGCGCTGGCCCATGTTGCAGGGCATCGTTCCCGTCCACGTCGTGGCAATGCCGATGACCGGCCGCGTCCAATCCTGTTCGGTCAGCCCCATCGCGCGGAAGTGCGCGCGCGCACCCGCCCGGCGACGGTTGTTCGCGAGGTCATCGTTCGCGAGTGGAGACGTGGCGTCGGTCACCGTCGCATCCTAGACAGCAGAAGCGACCCGGCTCGAACCGCCGAGCGAGCGATGCGAGCCTTCCATCATTTTGCGGCCGCTATCCCGTGCCGCCATCGCAGCCGCTAGATCCCGTCACCGCCGAACTGTCACGACAAACACTGTCAAGACACAGGAAAGCCCCGCATAGAGAAGCCAAAGGCCTGCTATGCGGGGCTTTTTAAGGCCCATACGGGATTCGAACCCGTGCCGCCGCCGTGAGAGGGCAGTGTCCTAGGCCACTAGACGAATGGGCCCTGCGAAGCCGCACAAGTCTAGCGAACAGACACCGCTGCCTGCCGCGAGTGCATGACGGGTGACGACTAGCTGTGGGTGCCGAGTTCGTGAAGCAGCGGGCGGAGATCAAGCGGATCGAACCCGAGCCGACCAGCAATCTCCTCGCTCGACGGCTTCGTTCCTTCAAGGAAAAGGCCACGCAGAATGTCGCCGGTCCTTGTGTTGCACCACCAATCGTCACCGACCTCCGCACGCAGGTACTGCTGCAGTTGGGCGGCACGCACCCACGCACGCAAGTAGTCGGCGGTGTAGAAACCCCCGTCCATATCCGAGAGGAAGTTCTTTGACCGGTAACGGATGCCCGTGGCTGCAGTCAGGTACTCCTCGTACCCGCCCGACGTCCCACCGTCGGTTGGGAAGCGTGTCCAGAAGTCGAGCTCGAACCGCAGCTTCGCCTCGTAACGGCGGAAGAGCAGCGCCTCGAGGAACGTCGTTGCCTCGGCGTTCTCAACAGCCTGGGCGTCCGAGAGACCGAAGTAGCGCGCATGCCAACCCGGCTCGCGACTGATCGCCTCGACGATGTACGAGTAGATCTCGGTGAGCGCGTGGTCGCGCGAAAGCCGGCGGAACGCAAACGGGAGCGCCGGATCGCAGCCGCCGTAGTGCAGCGCATGCCCAGCCTCGTGGAGGAACGCCTGGTAATCGTGCAGGCCACCTTGCGCACGAGTGATGAGGTGCACGATGTTCGGCGGGTCACTTGCGATCACGCACGCGCGTGGCGACTTCTGCGGCCGATCGTCGAGGTCAAGCTTGATGTTCGACATCGCGGCAAGCTCAAAGCCGAGGTCACGCAACGTCTGCAGGCAGATCTCCGTCGCCCGATCCTTCGAATACGTCGCCTCAAGCGGCGAAAGCCGGCGCATGTAGGAGGTGTGCGAACTCGACGGAACCGCAGGATGGTCGCCAAGCAGCCGATCAAACCACGTGGTTCGAAGCCGATCCCACGCCTCAGTGCTCTGCTTGCTTGCCTCGTGCAGCGCCGCCGACAGGTCGTGGAGGGAGATCCCCTTCTCTTCCTCGTTCCGTGCGATCGCATTCGTCTCACCGGACAGGTCTGCTTCGAGCGCCTCGCTCAGCGAGAGCATCTCACGCCGCTCGTCGTTGAACGCAGCGCTCGCGTTCGCCTGAAGCTCGCCAAGCTCCTCGCGATCGGCGTAGTCGGGCAGCAACGCGAGCTTGGCTTGAGCGAGACGCAGCGGCATCTCCTCACCCTTGAACGTCACCCGCTCGGCAAGCAGCTTGTTCTCGAGCGCATCGTGGCGCTCAACAAGCTCGGCTGCCACAAGTCCACCTTCACACGTCTTGCGAAGCCGATACAGCTCCTCGCGCTCATCCCCCCCGGCCGAGTTCTCGGCCGCGTGCAGCGCATCAAGTTGCGCACGCGAAAAGAGATCCGCGTACCGCTCGACGATCGCTGCCTGTTCCGACGTCTCTTTTTCGCCAACCCGCACAGCGCGCACTTCTTCGCTGCGCTCAAAGAGGTAGTTCGCGAGCCGAGCTTCGAACTCGGCCGGGCTGAGGATGGTCGGGGCGCTCACCAGCGCACCAAGGTAGCCGACGGTCCGGTCGAGACGCTAGACACACCGTTACGATCCTCCGCATGGAAGTCCCACCGCTTGAGCAGCGCTACTCCGTGCGGATCGAGGCGCTCTCGACCGCGCTCGGGCGGACGCTCGCACGGCTCGACGGCCTGGCAGCGGGCACCGAGGCGCTCGCCGATGACTTCGTCGCCGAGCAGCTCATGTCCCTGCAATACGCGCTCCACGAGGCAGCCGAGCTGCTCTTCGGATTGGAGCCGCCGCCACACATGACGCTCGCCCACGCCGAACTGACCTCCGCTTTGACGCGGGCCCGCGAACTGACCGGCGAAATCGCAGAAGCTGTCAGCGAAGGCGGCGCCGAACACGCGCGGCTCCTCGTTCCTGAATGGCGCGGCACCCTGTTTGCGGTGCGGCTCGCTCAGATGCGTCTCGTCGCCCCACCCGAGACCGCGAACGACACCGCCACGCTCCCCCGGCTGACCTCTCAGGCCCGGCACGTTGCCGCGCTCGTGCTGCTCGCAGGCGGCACCGGCGCATTCTCGGCCGGAGCCACGCTCAACGCCTGGCCGGTGCGGACAGCAGGCATCGCCGCCATGTGCGGCTCAATGCTTGTCTACCGCCACTAACGCCTACGAGATCGACGCGGCGGCACCGAGCCGCGCAAGCGACTCCTCTTTGCCAAGCAGCTCCAGGCTCTCGAAGAGTCCAGGCGAGATCTTCGAACCCGTCACCGCCAGACGAACCGGCGCGAACGCGGTGCGCGGCTTCTCACCAAGCTCTTCGACCATCGCACGCAGGGCGGCTTCAATTCCCTCAGCCGTCCACGGAGCAACTGGCGTGAGCGCGTCAACTGCCGCAGCGCACATGCGAGGGTCAGCACCTTCAGGCGAGACATCCTCGAAGAGGAACCGAACGAACGCGGGGTACGCCGAGAGCTTCTCGATTTTCTCGCGCACAAGCGGCACCGTCGCGCGAACAGTCGCCTCGGGCCACTCAACGCCGCGGCCGCCAAGCCAGCCCAGGAGGAACTCGCCGTACACATCCTCGTCGAGCTCCCGGAGATAGACGCCGTTCATCCAGTCGAGCTTCTCGTAGTCAAATGTCGCCGGACTCTGCACGACCCGCTCGAGCGAAAACCGCTCGATCAGCTCGTGCGGCTGCATGATCGTGGTTTTGTCGTCGAAGCTCCACCCAAGCAGCGCCAAGAAATTCATCATCGCCGCCGGCAGGTACCCGTCGTCACGAAACACGTCGACCGACACAGCGCCATGCCGCTTCGACAGCTTCTTTCCGTCGGCACCGTTGATGTTCGGCAAGTGCGAGTAGATCGGGGGCTCGGCACCCAATGCGCGCAAAATGTTGATCTGCGACGGTGTGTTCGACACGTGATCCTCGGCGCGAATCACGTGCGTGATTTCGTCGATCATGTCGTCGACTGGTGAGACGAAATTGTAGGTCGGGCGCCCGTCAGATCGGACGATGACGAGATCCGGCAGGTTCTCGTTCTGAAACTCGATGCTGCCACGCACCTTGTCATCCCACGACACTGAGCCAGACGGCTGCTTGAAACGAATCGCACCGTCGTCCATGTAGGCCTTGCCCTCAGACACGAGCTGCTCGGCCAAAACCCGCGCCCGCTCAGCAGTGTCGAGCTGGAAGGTGACCGGGCCATCCCAGTCGATGCCCACCCACTTCAGCGACTCCTGAATCTGGTCAACAGCCTCAACGACCTCGCGCGAGGTGTCAGTGTTCTCGATCCGCAGGCGACACTCTCCCCCGTGCTGGCGGGCGAACAGCCAGTTGAAGAGGAACGTGCGAACACCCCCAATATGGAGGAAGCCTGTGGGGCTTGGGGCCATGCGGACGCGAACGCTCACGCACCCATCGTAGGCATGCATCGGCGATCTCGCTGCGCCAGCCCGCGCCCCTGTTCTACGGCCACGAACATGGCCTCAAGACCGTCACGCATTCGCAATGCGTTTGTAAACAATGTGGTAGCTTCGACGGCCGATGGACGCGAAGCCTGCGACGTCTAGCCTCACAGCATGAAGTTCGGAGCGCATGTGTCGTCCTCAGGTGGGATCTTCTCGGCCGTGGATCGCATTGAGGCGATCGGTGGGGATTGCGTCCAGGTGTTCACCCAGAGCCCCCGCATGTGGCGTCCCACCAATCACACACCCGATGCGATCGCACGGTTCAAGGAGCGCCGCGCCGAGGCCGGACTCGCTGGCGTCGTGGTGCACGCGCTCTATCTGTGCAACCTGGCGGCCCCCGACGACGAGATCTACTCGAAGTCAGTTGCAACCATGAAGACGACGGTGGAAGCGGCCTGTGCGATTGAAGCCGACGGTGTGATCTTCCACGTTGGCTCACACCTCGGTGCTGGCTTCGAGGCTGGCCTCGAACGTGTCGTTCCTGCGATGCGAGAGATCTTGGAGCGCACGAACGACACGACCTGGCTCCTCATGGAGAACTCTGCGGGAGCTGGTGGGACGATCGGGAGGTCGCTCGAGGAGCTTGCTGCGATCGCGGATGCGCTTGGACGCCCCGAGCGGTTAGGAATCTGCCTCGACTCCTGCCATCTCTACGCGTCGGGATACGACGTATCCGATCCGAAGGCCGTTGACGTACTCGTCTCCGATGTCGACCGGATGATTGGCCTCGACAGGCTTCGGGCGCTTCACATCAACGACAGCCTGATGCCGCTCGGGTCAAACCGCGATCGGCACGCCAACATCGGTGACGGGCTGATCGGCGATGCGCTCGGCGCGTTCCTCGCCCACCCCGCGTTCCAGCATCTGTGCGCCTATCTCGAAACGCCCGGCCCCGGTGACGGGACCGATGCTGAAGAGCTCCGCAAGGTGCGAGACATTCACACCCGCTGGTGCAAGAAACGTGCCCGGAAGCGCTCGACGGCTAGGAGTTCTTGACCCGCGCGAACACGCGGAACGTCGGCTCGCCGACCGGCAGCTCGCCAAACTCAGGATTGACACACTGCGTCGTCGCCGAAAGCGACCCGTAGGTGTTCTCAACCTCGGCTTTGCACATCGGTAGCGGGCGTCGCATCGCGCGGATCGCACCGAAACCGGGCTTGCTCTCCTCGGCGGCCTTCAACATGTCGAAGTCGATTTCGACGTCATAGACCTTCTGCATGCAGCCAACGTAGGTCGCACCCCAAGCCTCGTAGGAGTAGACGAAGGGGCACGCGCGCTCAAGGCATGCGCCCGGATAGACGACCTTGTCGCAGTGCACCTCGCAGCGGCGGCACTCCATCTCATCCTGCGGACGAAGGGGGAGCGACCGAGCCGTGTTGCTCTGCATCCATGGATTGTGGCGTGAAACCGGCGCGCCGCAAGTCTTGACGTTGCTGAAAAACGGCGCTACCCGCGCGCGCTTCCACGCCTTGCGGGCAACGGCGCCGCGTACGCGAGGGCCGGGCTAGCGGTCGGAGAGCACGGCGTCGAGCACGTCAGCGGTACTTGCTGCGACGAAATCCGGCTCGATCGCAACGTCGGCGTGATCGGTGTGGAACCAGGTGGCCTGCACGGTCACAATCCCGACCGCCCCGGCCCCTCCGATGTCGTCGACCAGCCGATCGCCGACGAAGTAGACATCGAACGGTTCGCAGCCGAGCTGCTCGAGCGCGAGTGCGAAGATCGCGGAATCGGGCTTGCGAACCCCGACTTCGCCCGAAAGCACGATGGCCTCGAAGTGTTTCGCGATGTCGCCGAGCGCTGCGATCTCGCGTCGCAGGAGACGCGCGGGATCGGGCCAGGTGTTCGCGACGATGCCGAGGCGAACGCCGAGCCCAACAAGGCGAGCGATGAGCAGCTCGAGTCCTGGTGCCACGGTGCGTGCGGCAGCCCACACATCGTGCTCGGCGTCCAGGAACGCATCGAGTTCGGCGTCAGAGATTGGACCCAACAAGCGCCGCAGTTCAACCTCGTAGGCCAGGTGCGACCAGGCACCGGGGGCCGTTACGGCAGGGAGCACATCAGCGCGATATCGCTCGGTGTAGTCGTCGGCTTCACCTGCACGTCCTAGCGCGCCGAGGCCGGCCCGATGCCCTGCCGCGAGGAGGGCGTCATCCCACGTGAACTGCGAGAGCGTGTTCGTCCAATCGAAGAGAACTGCGGCGGGCATCTATACTAGGGTAGAGACATGGTTCGCAAGGCACTCCTCTCACTCCTTGCGCTGACGCCCGTTGTGGTGCTTGCGCACTACGCATTCGGTGTCGGCGGCACCTTGATCTTCGTCCTTTCGGCGCTCGCACTGACCCCGCTTGCCTACGTGATCGGTGAGGCAACCGAGCATGTCGCCGAACACACCGGCCCCGGAATCGGTGGGTTCCTCAACGCGAGCCTGGGTAACGCCCCTGAGTTGATCATTGCGCTGTTCGCGATCCACGAGGGCCTCCCTGATGTCGTCCGCGGATCAATCACCGGGTCGGTGGCCTCGACGCTTCTCCTCGTTCTCGGCTGCGCGTGGATTGCCGGTGGCGATGGGCGTTTTGACGCTCGCTCCCTCCAAACACAGGCGTTCTTGATCATCGGCGCAACAGCGCTGTTCCTCGTGCCGAGCATTCCAAGTTGGCACGGAGATCCGAACCGCCACGGATTGTTCCTCCTCACCCTTCCGGTCGCTGGTGCGCTCCTGCTCGTCTATCTCGTGCAGACCATCCGCTCGTTGCGCGCGCACGCAGACGCCCACGTCGCCGAGGCCCGCGAGGATGCTTGGAGCATGAAGCGCGGCATCGTAATTCTGTGTCTCGCGACACTCGGAACCGCACTCGTATCCGAGTCGCTCGTCGGGTCGATTGATGAGTTCACGAAGAGCTTCGGCCTCTCCGAATTCTTCGTCGCGGTCGTGATCGTCGCGATCGTCGGCAACGCTGCCGAACATGGTGGCGCAATCGTCGTCGCACGGAGGGGTCACGCCCATCTTGCGGCCGAAATCGCCATCTCGTCGGCGACGCAGGTTGCGGTGTTTGTCGCCCCCGTCATCGCCCTGCTCTCGGTGTTCGTCGGGGACGGGTTGGCGCTCTCATTCCGCCCGATCGAGATCGTCGCGCTCGCCGGTGCGGCGCTGATCGTTGCGATTGCTGTGCGTGACGGACGTGCTGTGCGGCGAGAGGGTGTGGCGCTCGTCGCCGCCTACGTCGCGCTCGCTGTCGCGTTTGGCTTTACCGGCGACCGCTGAGCGGCATCAGAACGTCCACGGCGCTTGCGCCCGGGTGAACGGGTAACCACCCCAAGCCAGCTCGTCGGGGCCGACCACCACCAGCTTCTCGCCACGCTCGTAGCCTGAGCGGGCGCGATAGACGCCTTCACCCTCGGAGTCGAACACCGCGGGGCGCAACCACGCTGGCGCACCGACAGGAACAGCTTGCAGGTGACCGTCCTTCCAGCTGAACACAAACTCGCCGCCTTCCGACCACCAGCGGCCAAGGAGCGCCTGAATCTCGGAGGGTGCAGGTGGTTGCGGCCGCCACTCCACCGGCTGCTCAGGCCAGAGCTCCCGTGTCTTCTCCGCAAGATCGATCGCGGTCGCCTCGGGTGCTCCCAGAGCGCCCGAGTTTGTCAGGACCGCAGCACCAACTCCACTCGGCCGATGGATGCAGACACCGGCAAGGTGACCAGGCATTGCCCCTCCGTGCCCCCCGTAAATCGCTCCACCACGGTTGACGAGCTTTACGCCGAGCCCGTAGGCGGCGACCCACTCGTCGGGATGCACCATCACCTGCGGGAACCACATGCGATCGACCTCGGTCTTCGGCAAGACGGCATCGTCCCCTTCGGCAAGAAAGGTCGCCCATTGCGCAAGATCCGTCACCGTCGACCAGAGCTGCCCCATCGCGACAACGCCCTTCGTATCGATGTGCGGTTCGGGCCACACCCCGCCCTCGTAGGCCTGCACGAGGTACCCCTGCGCCACGGGCGCCTGCTCAGACCAGGTCGTACGTGCAAGTCCAAGCGGCTCGATGATCGTGCGGTTCACCCAGTCCACATACGGCGTCTCTGTCCGTTCAGCAACTACCTGCCCGAGCAGCGCAAACGCAAGGTTCGAGTAGTGGAACGCGATTCCCGGCTCAAGTACGCGCTCAGAGTTGGCAGCGAGCGCAACGATCTCGTCGAGTTCGGGAACCTCCCCGGTGATCCACATGTCCCCAGCCTCACGCTGAAGCCCGGAAAGGTGCGCGAGCAGACGGCGAATCGTCGGGGTGGCGTGCCCAACACCAGGCAGATGGGCGTCGAGCCGATCGTCGAGATCGACGAGCCCTTTCGCACGAAGCTGCATCACAGCAACCGCCGTAAACGTCTTCGTGATCGACCCAATTCGATACTGCGTGTCGGGGGTTGCCCGCGTCGCTGACTCGACGTTCGCGAGCCCGACCGCGTCGGCCCAGATCACCTCCCCCTTGCGCACAACAGCCGCGCTGATCGACGGAAGCCCTTCTGCCTGAGCAGTCCGCAGACGCAACTCAAGCGCCTGCTTCAGCGAATCAGGCGCCGCCATGTGCACCCAACGCTGCAGGGATGGCGCTGATCGCCTCGCTGATGTCCTGATCGGTGATGTCGAGGTGCGTCACGGCCCGGAGCACGCCGTGATTTACCGTCGCGGTCAGCCCAACCCCAGCATCGCGTAGCCGCTGCAATGCGTCGCCGGTCTCGACCCCCATCGCGCCAACGTCTATTTGGACGAAGTTCGTTTGCACCTGTTCAAGATCGACGGCGACGCCTGCACCCACGAGCGCCTCACCAAGGCGACGCGCGCGTGCGTGATCGTCGGCGAGGCGTGCCACGTTGTGTTCAAGGGCATAGACACCGGCAGCCGCGATAACTCCCGCCTGCCGCATTGCCCCACCAAACCGGTGCTTCTCCACGCGCGCCTTCCGCATCAGCTCCTCGGAGCCCGCGATCACCGCCCCGAGCGGAGCCCCCAAACCTTTGGAGAGACACAGCGTGACCGTGTCGAAGCCGCGGCAGACCTCCGCCGCAGGCAGCCCCAACGCCACGGCGGCGTTCGCAACCCGCGCCCCATCAAGATGCAGGCGCATGCCAAGATCCCGCGCTGCAGCCGTAACTGCCTGAACATCGGCCAACGGCCAAACGGTTCCGCCCGAACTGTTGTGGGTGTTCTCGATCGCCAGCACCGAGGGTCGTGGCCGATGGTGTGCGTCCGACGGATGCACAGGCGGCGGCAGCTGCTCGGGCGCGATCCGCCCACGATCGCCCACCACGCCACGGGTTTGGAGCCCGGAGTGCATTGCCGCACCACCCAGCTCCGAGATCATGATGTGCGCTGTCGCCTCAACGAAAAGCTCGGTGCCACGCTCGCCGAGAATCGCAAGCGCAATCTGATTCGCCATCGTCGCCGTCGGGAGATACACCGCATCCTCCTGCCCGAGAAACGCCGCAGCCATGCGTTCAAGCCGCAGCACGGTCGGGTCTTCGCGGCGCTGCTCGTCGCCAACGTCGGCCTCAGCCATCGCGCGCCGCATGCCAGGACTTGGCAGCGTCGCGGTATCGGAACGCAAATCGATCATCCCGAGAGGTTACTCACGCCATACCGAAGCGACCATCGCCCTCGATCCCCGTACTTGGGAGCCCCGACGATCAAGAAATGCCGCGCTGCAGACCATAGGGGCGCTGGTACGGTGATCGAAGGGATTCTGGGGATGCAGCGAATGCGCATGTATCGGCGAACGCTCAGCGTCGCAGCAACGGCGCTCCTCACGATGCTCGCGCTCGCGTCACCCGCAGCCGCGAAACACACGCTCGTCACCGTCACATCCTCGTCACTCCGACCGCACGCCGGGGTGGCATGGAAGTTGAACGTCACGGTCAAGGTGGAAGGGCGGCTCTACGCTCGGGCGGGCTACCGTCCGAAGCTCTCGATCGTCAACGCGAGCGGCGTGCCAATCGAAACGTTCTCAGGCACTCCCATCGGCCCCGGCCGGTTCCGCGTTGACGTCTTGTTCCCACGCTCCGGCACCTGGCGGTACGTTGTCGCCGACCCAATCAGCGGCGAATGGTGGTTCAACGCCGTCCGGGTCGACCAGCTCGCCGCCTGAACACAAACAGGCCGGCGAACCCGCCTCAACCATCCTTTCAGCGAACACCCGTCATGATCGGGAAGAATGGTGCGCATGAGCACCCATGAATCGACGCCGCCCTCGGGCGCGCCCGTCCCCGAGGTCGAAGCAGCAGACATCGAACACCTGACGGGCATGGCAATTCCGGCGCTCACCCTTGAGTCGACCGGTGGCCCCCTTGATCTTCAGTTCTGGACGAGCAGCCGCTCCGTCATCTTCTTCTTCCCACGGCCAGAACACGGCGGTCACACACCGTCCCTCGCCTGGCAGCAGATCCCGAACTCCGTTGGCTCGTTGCCCCAAGCGAAGACGTTCAGCGACCGGCTGCAAGAGCTGATCTACCTTGGCGCGAGGGTCTGCGGAGTCTCGTCCGCTCCCCTTGCCGACCTCGAAGCGTTCGTGAAGCGGCACGGGATCCTCTACCCCATCATTTCGGATCCCGAGTTCAAGCTTCGCGACGCCCTGAAGCTGCCGACATTTGAGTTCGCTGGCGATCCCGACGCATTCGTGCCCGAGCCTGAGCCGGAGCGCGACCCAACGGCACCTGCGGTGATTATCACCGAGATCGGGCCTGACGGCCGGCCAATCCAAATCATTGGCCCAACCACGACCGCCGACGACGAGCTCGAAGAAGAGAGCACCGACGAGCCCGGCTCAATCGCCGAAACAGACACACTCGAAATCGACATCGAAGAGACACCCGTCGAAGACGAAACGGGCGACGACGAGACCGCAACCGAAGAGCTCGCACCACCCGAACCAGTCGAGTACTACCACCGCCTCACGTTCGTGGCAGGAGCCGGCAAAGTCGAGAAGGTGTTCTTTCCGAGCTACCCCATGCGCGACGCGCACGAGATCGCCCAGTGGCTCCAAATCCCAAGGGAAATCACACCGTTCGTCGCAGACGACCCGTGGGTCTAAGTCAGGGCGCTTGGCGGGACACGACCTTGTGTCCCGCCAAGTCCTAACGAGCCTGAGGCAATACAGAAAAGCGGTTGCGGCTACATGCCGTCGATCACCCGAGCGCGACGGGCTGTCGGTACGGTTGACCTCGTGGATCTGACCCTGCTCGAAGAGACGCTCGCGTCTGAACCCGCCTATCGACGTCGACAGGTGTGGGAGTGGGCGGCGCGTGGCGTGTCGGGTTACGGCGCGATGACGAACATTCCGGCGGCGCTTCGCGAGAAGCTGGACGCCGAGGTGCCGTTCTCGACGCTGACCGTTGTTGCCGAGACGAAGGCGAAAGACGGGACACTCAAAGTCCTCTTCCACACCGCTGACAATCACCCGGTCGAAGCCGTTCTGATGCGCTACCGCGACGGGCGTCGCTCCATCTGCGTGTCGTCACAGTCAGGCTGCCCCCTCACCTGTACCTTTTGTGCGACAGGCCAGATGCAGTTTCGCCGCAACCTCTCGGCAGGCGAAATCCTCGACCAGGCGCTCCATTTCCGCCGCATCGAACCGGTCGACCACCTCGTGTTTATGGGTATGGGCGAGCCGTTCATGAACTTCGATGCCGTCCTCGAAGCAGCGCGTCGGCTTCCCGATGTTGGCATCACGCATCGACGCACCACGATCTCGACCGTCGGCTGGCTCCCCAATCTCACACGGTTCATCGACGAGGTCGAAGAGCCGATCCGGCTCGCACTCTCACTCCACGCTCCAACCGACGCGTTGCGCAGCCGGATCATGCCCGTCAACGACCGCTACCCCCTCGACGACGTCCTCGCCGAATGCCGCCGATACGTCGAGCTGCGTCGCCGCAAAGTGTTCATCGAGTACGTGATGCTCGCCGGCGTCAATGACACACCCGAGCACGCAACCGAGCTCGCGAAGCTGCTTGGCCAGGACGCATTCAAGGTGAACCTGATCCCGTATAACCCAACGGGCATGTACGACGGCTCGCTGCGCGACACAATCGCCATCTTCAAGTCAGTTCTCGACCGCTCGCACGTGCCGTCGACGGTGCGGTTGACGCGCGGACGCGACATCGCCGCCGCCTGCGGCCAGCTCGCAGCCACAGCCGCCTAGAGCGCGAACGGTTTTACCGACGGCTTACCTGGCGCTTCGGTCCACTTACGCACGGCACGCATCTTGGTGACCTCCTCTCCCCGACCAGGAGGCACCTCGTGTCAATCTCCCGAAGACATTTCTTGCGTCGCAGCGCAGCTACTGCGCTCGGCTCCGCTGGCGTCTACGCCACCCTTGACGCACTAACCGCTGCCGCCGCAGCGGCCGCTCCCCCACCCCGACGGCCACCGCTCGGCGCCCCTCCGGCCCGTCCTCAAGGCCCACCGCCGGGCGGCCCACGGCCGATGCCCCCTGGACGCCCCGGCGCGCGCGTGACCGGTGGCGAGCAGTACCTGTTCGCCCCGCGAAGTGTCAGTGACAACGGCATCGTCGTCCTCTCTCCGCCTCTCCATCACGCAGTCGTCACCGCTCAGCTCACAGGCCCCGTGACGGTCGCCTCACAGACTGCCCTCGAGAACGTGCTCAAGCAGCTTGAAACCCAGGGGCTGCTCGACTTCACCGCGTCGGGTGGCGGCGTCACCTTCGCATGGGGCAAGCCGTACTTCAACAAGCTGCCAAGCGCCCTCGTCGCGAGATACATGCCGGTCGACAAGGTCGCGACGGCAAACGCCGGCGCAACAGTTCCGGCGCTCCTTGACGCGGTCGCCTTCGCGTCAGACCCGTCGTCAGTGATCCTCGAATCAAACGATCTCGCCGTTGTCGTTGCGTCCGACTCGCTCGACCATGTGAACACGCTCATCACGACGATCTTCAACGGGGCGACATCCGGTCTTTTCCATGTGACAAGCATCCGGCGTGGGTTCGTCGATGCGACCCGCCTCGGCACGAATGGCCAGAGCCTGACCAAGCAGCTCGCAGTCGCTGCGGGAGTCCCAGGTGCATCGTCGATTCCCGACCAGGCGCAGCTCTTCCTCGGTTTCACATCGACCCAGCGCGATGCACTCGCGCCGTCGAACATGGCGAGCCTCGAAACGGTGCCGGGACTCACCGACCAGTTCCCGGGCGGCTACTTCGCACGCGGAACAACGATGCATCTCTCGCACCTGAAGGAAGACATTCCGACCTGGTATGCGCAGAGCTACGCGTCACGGGTTGGCGCCGCGTTTAGCGCCCGACACCCAGTCGACCCACACGCACCGATTACGGTTCCCGTACGCCCTGAGCGTGAGGATGCGGTCAGAGATGAGCTGCGACGCAGCGGCTACATCGGGCACTCAAGCTCAATGCAACCGATCTCGCGCGTCGCCGAGGACATGGTCGACAACTACGGCGTCCCCTGGCATCGGGGCACGCCAATCGCACTCCGAGCCGACTTCAACACGCTCGATAACCCGTTCGCCTACAGCGCCAACCCGTCGGCCGACGGCTTCAGCACGACGCCAGCAACAGGACTGCACTTCGTGGTGTACATGCCGACCTCCGACATGTTCCACCGCATGCGACGGGCTATGGACGGGCAGTACGCCGACGGCAACCTTGGCGCCGCCGCCGTGAAGGGCCCATTCAACAAGGTGCTGACGACCACCCATCGGCAGAACTTCCTCGTTCCGCCGAAGGCGCACCGGTCGTTCCCCCTCGCCGAGCTTCTCTAACGCTCGGACGACAGTCGGGGCGGCGCGTCACTACCCGAGCCGCGCCGCCCCGACACACCTTCTGCTCAAGTCGAATCGAGGCGTCACGGTCACGTTCACTCGCTTGAGTGAACTTCGCGTGGCGACGTGAATCCACGGAACGACAAGCCCATTCCGCAGTCGTGATGCACATCTGGAGCCATGCTTAACGTCAGCGCGCTGGACGAGGTCACAGTCAACCTGCCATCGGGTGTTGCCACCCGGAGCCAGGTTCGTGCCCACGTTCTAGCCGTCGGAATGCGAACGATCGCCCTCGAGGCGAATGAGAAGGCCGATGTACTCCGACTGAAGGAGCACTTCTCCTATCCGGGGTGCTACCTCACTACCGCAGACACCGACGCGTCGCTGTTTGCGTTCAAAGGAACACTCGTACTCGCGGAGCCTGTCGGGGACTTGCGCTTCGTTGTGGACGACCATGTTGCGGATCCCGACCAGGCGACGAAGATTCTCGCCGCGTTTCCGGTCAGGATCACACGCTCACCACCGGGCGAGCCGATCGAGGGAGAGACGATCAGCATCAGCCCGTACGTGATCCTCGTCACGACTGACGAGGACTTTGATGTCGGTGACCGCGTCCAGCTCGAACTCGATCTGGCCGAGCTTGATCTCACGCTCCGACCGCAGGCAACTGTCCTGCGGTCCGGCGGCGGAGCCGTTGCGTTCGGGATCACCGAGGACTTCACCAAGGAGCGAGCAACGCTCGCCCATCTTGTCATTTCTAGTTACCGGGCCAAGCTCTCCGGGCGTCGTCACCACAACGCCCGCTCGCTCCCGGAATTCTGAGTTCGACGAAAGGGAGTGAGTAGGTGCAGGATGCTCGAAATCTGGCGGAGATGCTCTCCCGAGCTGACCGTCTTCCAACAGGTGATGCGGCCGCGGTGCTCAAGGTCGCAAACCTCTGCGCGGGCCGAGAGGCATCGGCCGACGCGGTCGCAGGCAGTGCCGGGCGAGATGTGCGCTTCTCGGCGGAACTGCTGCGGCTTGCAAACTCCGCGTTCTCAGCACCGCGCGAACCGATCGTGTCGCTACCCGTCGCGATCACTCGCCTCGGGTTGAGTCTCGTCGAGAGCTTGGCACGCGCGTTTTCGGCCTCGGGCCTCTTGCGGGGTTGCCCCGATCCTGAACTTGCGCAACGGATCCACCAACACTCGGTGCGAACGGGTGTTATGGCGTACGCATTTGCCGATGGTGGTCTCTCGCGCGACGAGGCTTTGGCGGCTGGCTTGCTCCAGAACACGGGGCTGTACCTCTTCGCGTTTGCGGCACCGACCAGCTTGAAGCGACTCACGGTTGCGGACACGACCGACCGTCTGTTCTACGAACTGGAGTACGAGACCTTTGGGACAACACACGCCGAGGCAGGCGCGGCGCTGGCGTCCAAGTGGGGTTTCCCGGCTCCGCTCGTGGAAGTGATGGCCGAACACGACCTTCCGATCCCGTCAACGCGTATCGGGGCTGTCGCACGACTCGCTGACCTTGTTGCGAGGCAACAGGGCTACGGGATCGAACCGCCCGAGGAGATCCACCCGGGTCTCGCGATCAAGGCACAGGTCACCGATGCCGCCGGTCTGCTCGAAGTGAAGCTGCCAACACTCGCCGGAACGATCGATGCGCTCGACCGGCTTGTTGGCATCAGCCCTGTTGTTTCGGGCGCGAACGCGCCCATGTCACTCGTCGCCTAGGAAGGGGCGAATCCGCGACATCTCGGCCCACCGCGGGGAGCGGCGAGCCGAGATGTCGCGGGGGTTTTGAGCGGCTCTTTCCGGCGAGTTGGGGCGGCGCCGGTACGCTGGCTGGCTGATGTCCACTGAAAACCTCAGCCGCCGCGACGATTTGCGCAACCTCGCGATCGTCGCGCACGTCGATCACGGCAAGACCACGCTGGTCGACGCGATGCTCTGGCAGAGCGGTTCGTTCCGCGAAAACCAGGATGTCAACGAGCGCGTTATGGACTCGATGGATCTTGAACGCGAGAAGGGCATCACGATCCTCGCGAAGAACACGACCGTGCGGCGGAACGGTGTGAAGATGAACATCATCGACACGCCAGGCCACGCCGACTTCGGCGGCGAGGTCGAGCGCGGGCTCACGATGGTCGACGGCATCTTGCTCCTCGTCGACTCGTCTGAGGGGCCGCTGCCGCAGACACGCTTCGTGCTGCGCAAGGCGCTCGAACAGGGCCTGCCGGTGATCCTCGTCGTGAACAAGGTTGACCGACCTGACGCTCGGATCGACGAGGTGGTCAACGAGGTGTACGAGCTCTTCCTCGACCTGGATGCGTCGGAATCGCAGATTGAGTTCCCGATCGTCTACACCAATGCGCGCGCTGGACTTGCCGGGCTGAAGCCTGATGAGCTTGCCGAGGATCTCAGTCCGCTCTTCGAGACGATCCTCGCGACGATCCCTGCCCCGTCGTACGACCCGAACCACCCCCTTCAGGCGCTCGTGACGAACCTGGACGCGAGCCCATATGTCGGTCGCCTCGCCCTGCTGCGAATCCATCACGGAACGCTGCGCAAGGGTGCCCAAGTTGCGTGGTGTCGTGCCGACGGTACGACGCAGAACGCACGCGTCGTCGACCTGTTCACGACCGAAGCACTCGACCGAGTTCCTTGCGAAGAGGCCGGCCCGGGCGAGATCGTCGCGCTCGCTGGTATTCCCGAGGTGACGATCGGCGAGACGATCGCCGATCCGAACGACCCGCGCCCGCTCCCCGTTACGACGGTCGATGAACCGAGCCTGTCCGTCACGATCGGCATCAACACGAGTCCGCTCGCCGGTACAGAAGGCACGCGCCTTACCGCGAGCCAGGTGAAGGCGCGCCTCGACCAGGAGCTGATCGGCAACGTGTCGCTCCGGGTCAACAACACCTCACGCCCCGACACATGGGAAGTGCAAGGCCGCGGTGAGCTTCAGCTGGCCGTGCTCGTCGAGCTGATGCGCCGCGAGGGTTTCGAGCTCAACGTCGGCAAGCCGGAAGTTCTGACCAAAGACGTCGACGGGAAGAAGCACGAGCCGATGGAGCGCGTCGCGATCGACGTGCCTGAGGAGTACGTCGGTGTCGTCACACAGCTGCTCGCGCTTCGTAAGGCGAAGCTGCAGCAGATGGTGAACCACGGCACAGGCTGGGCGCGGATGGAGTACATCGTTCCCGCCCGTGGCCTAATCGGCTTCCGCACCGAGTTTCTCACAGAGACGCGAGGGACGGGCATCCTCCACCACGTCTTTGAAGGCTGGGAGCCCTGGCATGGCGAGCTCCGCACGCGGCCAACCGGCAGCCTTGTCGCCGATCGTCGAGGCTCCTCAACAGGCTTTGCAATCGAGTCGCTGCAGGAGCGAGGCACGCTTTTCATTTCGCCGGGCGATGAGCTGTATGAAGGCATGATTGTTGGCGAAAACGCCCGTCGCGAGGATCTTGACGTCAACGCGTGCAAGCCGAAGAAGCTCACGAACATGCGAGCCTCATCGGCCGACGAACTGATTCGCCTGATTCCGCCTCGGCCGCTTTCGCTTGAGCAGGCGCTCGAGTTCATCCGCGACGACGAGTGCGTCGAGGTGACACCGAAGTCGATTCGTCTTCGGAAGGTCGAGCTGGCGCAGGGCAAGCGTCAGACTGAAGCGTCACGCCGTAAGCGTGCGCTCGCTGCAGAACAGCAGTGACCCGGCTGACATCGCTCCTGGCGCTGCTCTTGGCTTGTGCCACGGTCGGTGCAGGCGCAGCGAACGCTGAGACGCCCGCGCTCACCCACGGCCCGACACTTCCCGACTGTGGCGCTCAGTCGGTCGCTCCGCACGAGTTGACGCTCGCGTGCGGCGACGGGAACTACGGGTTGACGAACATGGCGTGGACGTCCTGGGGAAGCGGACGTGCGACAGGCCACGGCCTCGCGTCGGCAAACGACTGCTCACCGACCTGTGCGGCGGGCCACTTCCGCACCTACCGCCTGACGGCCGTCGCGACAACGATCAAGCTGTGCGCAAGCGGACGCACCCAGTACACACGGCTCGTGCTCACCTACGGCACGAAACGACCCACTGGGCTGAAGACAACCGACCGTTGGACGTTCGCGTGCGACGCGCCCGGGCCAGGAGGCTCGATCACTCCATCGTCCGCGCATGCCCAAGAAGGTGCCAAGGTGACCATCTCCGGCCGCGCGTGGGCAACAGGTGCCGACTGCTCAGGCAAGGTGGTGCTCTCGACTGCGAAGGGGCCGTTTGCGACAGTTACGCCGAGACGGCCATCGGGATCGTTCCACGCTTCGTGGACCGCGAGGGGAACGGGAGCCGTCATCGTGATCGCTCGCGAGACCTGCGTCAGTGCGTCGATCGGCAACCGACTCTGGGAATCGACCGCCACAGTCACCATCCCGTAACCTCTCTGCCGCCCCGATAGCGGCTTCGTTACGTCTTCGTCACACGGCTGAAGCACGGTTGCGCGAAAGCCCTCGTAGCCTCGATAGGAATCACGTTTCCTAGGGAGGCACGTACGTTGAAGAAGTCACGCAATGCACTTTTCGTGCTCGGAGTCGTCTCGCTCGCGACGCTCGCAATGGCCGTCACTGGCCTCGCCAAGCCCACGAAGCCGACCAAGCCGGCCGGCAAGACAGGCACGGCCCCGGTGACATTTGCGGTGTACGGCGATTCGCCGTACGGCACGAAAGACTCGGACGTTTCACAGTCTGATGCAACACCGAAGTTCATCGCCGCGATCAATGCTGACTCCAAGGTTTCCGCAGTGATGCACATCGGTGACCTCCACTCCGGGAAGCAGATGTGCACCCGCACCTACGACGAGGCGATCTACCAGATGTGGACGGGCTTCACGAAGCCGATCGTCTACACCCCCGGCGACAACGAGTGGGCTGACTGTCACAAGGTGGCGCAGAGCGGCGGTGCGTGGAACGCGACGACAGGCAAGATCGACTTCGTCGTTGACGCCCAGGGCAACCCAACCGATTTCGGTGCTGGCGACCCGGTCGCGAACCTCCTGCTCGTGCGCTCGATCTTCTTCTCACATCCTGGGTGGACGCTCGGCAAGCCCGCGTTCCAGGTCACTTCACAGTCTCAGGTGTACGAGAAGGCCTACCCGGCCGACTCGAAGTTCGTCGAGAACGTCATGTGGGAGCAGGCCGGCGTGCTCTTTGTCACGGTCAACATCCCCGGTGGCTCGAACAACGAGCAGGACGTCTGGTACGGCGCACCGACCATGAGTTCCAACCAGCGCCAGGAGATGGTGGAGCGCACGGATGCTGGTGTCCGGTGGCTGAAAGCCGCGTTTGCGAAGGCCAAGGCCGATGGTGTGGCAGGCATCGTGATCGGCTCACAGGCCGACATGTGGGATCCCGAAAAGGGAGCCGCGCACCAGACAGGGTATGAGCCGTTCGTGGCAGCTGTCGCCGACGGGGCAAAGTCGTTCGGGAAGGCCGTCTTGATGATCAACGGCGACTCGCACATCTTCCGCTCAGACAATCCGCTCTCCCCGACAGCAGGTTGTGTGTGGGAGACAACCACGGCACCCTGCGTTTCAGGCTATGCGATGCACCCGCTCGGCTACAACGTCCCGAACTTCCACCGACTCGTTGTCCACGGAAGCACGGCACCGCTTGAGTACATGCGGCTGACGATCGATGCATCAAAGAACGTCCCGAATGGCGACTACGCGTTTGGGCCGTTTAGCTGGGAGCGCGCAACACAGCAGCTCCCGTAAGGCTCGCGCTCGTGCGCGGTGGGAGGCGGCTTCACGTCTCCCACCGCGCACATGCGCTGAACGGGTTAGGGTGCGCGCATGTTTCGTCCAACTTTCGGCGGCTCCGGCTTCGACGTGTTCCTCGCTTCGCCAGAGTTCCAAGCCGATCCATACGACGCACTGCGCCAACTCCGTGAGAACGACCCGGTGTATTGGTGCGAGCCGATCGGCGCATGGATCGTCACGCGGTTCGATGACTGCATGCGAACGTACCTCGAAGTTGACGCCTACTCCAACGAAGGTCGCCTCGCGGGAACGCTGAAGCACCTCCCGGCCGAAGAGCAGGAGCAGCTCGCCGACTTCACACGGTTCTATCGCGCCAAAGGTCTGATCCACTCCGACCCGCCCGACCACACCCGGCTTCGTCGGCTGATCACCAAGGCCGGCTTTTCAGCCTCGCAAGTTGAGGCGTTGCGGCCCAAGGTCGAGGTGATCGTCGATGAGCTGCTCGCCGAGACGGCCGCGCGCGGATCGATGAACGTGATCGATGACCTCGCGGCCGTGCTACCGATGACCGTGCTCTGCGATCTGCTCGGCGTTCCCCATGCAGACGGCAATTTCTTCCGTCCGCTTGCCGATCGCCTGCTCGGCTTCCAGGGGCGCAACAAGCCGAGCCTTGACTCCCTCCTTGCAGCCCAGCAAGGCATCCGCGATCTGCGTGTCTACCTCGACGCAGCGCCGGCGCGCTTCGCCGACGGTACAAACGACCCAGATGCTCTCCTCGGACGGCTCTTTGCAGCCCGGGACGATGCAGACGATCCGTTGGGCGAAGATGAGCTCGTCAATACCGTGGGCACGCTCCTGATCGCAGGCCATGAGACAACGACATCGCTCATTGGAAACGGCCTCTACACGCTGCTGCGCCACCGCGACCAGTGGGAGCTTCTCTGCTCCAACCCTGCGCTACTGCCCCAGGCGACCGAGGAGATGCTCCGGTATGAGAGCCCGCTCACCCGCCAACCACGGCTGATGAAGGCTGATGCGGAGCTTGGTGGTAAGACGATCCGCGCAGGCGAAACGGTGTTCCACATGATGAACGGCGCGAACCGCGACCCTGAGCATTTCGCCAACCCAGAGACCTTCGACATCACCGTTCCACGCGGAAAGCACCTGGCGTTTGGCCAAGGCATCCACTTCTGCCTCGGCGCACCGCTCGCGCGGCTCGAAGGCTCCGTGGTCTTCGCCGCGCTCATCGAACGTATGCCCCACCTGCAGCTTGCAGAACCGGCACCGAACTGGGTAACCGACAAGCCCACGGTTCGGACGCTCGACGCGCTCCACGTCGCTTTCTAGGAGAGGGCTGGAGCGGGAACACCTCCCGCCCCAGCCCATAGTGCTGAGCCTCCGAAGCGCTACGACGCGAGCGTCACGTGACAGCTCGCAAGGCCACGCTTTTCCAAGTACTGCTGGTGGTACTCCTCGGCCGGCCAGAAGGTCGGCGCAGCCTCGATCACTGTTGCAACAGGTCGACCGATGCGCTCTTGGACACGCGCTCTCGCTGTCTCGGCCGCGGCGCGCTGCGCCTCGTCGTGGACAAATACCACTGAGCGGTACTGATCGCCGATGTCTGGCCCCTGACGATTGACCTGCGTCGGATCGTGCTCCGCGAAAAAGACTGCAAGCAGCTGCTCGTAGACGACACGCTGCGGGTCGTAGGTCACCTCGACGACCTCCGCGTGACCGGTGCCTTCGTAACAGACTTGCTGGTAGGTCGGATTCTGCGTGCGTCCTCCGGCATACCCGACCTTCGTCTCAACGACGCCGTCGATGCGACGGAACGCCGCCTCAACGCCCCAAAAGCAGCCCGCTCCAAATGTCGCTTTCGCATTCATCAGTTCTCCTCCAGCTTCAGGGACGCCGAGTTGATGCAGTACCGCAGCCCCGTCGGACCCGGGCCATCAGGGAAGACATGGCCAAGGTGGCCGCCGCAGTTGGCGCACGTCACTTCGGTGCGCACCATGCCGTAGCTCACGTCGGTTTCCTCCTCGATCGCCTCAGGCTTCGCAGGCGCGTAGAACGCGGGCCAACCGCAGCCCGAATCGAACTTCGTGACGGACGGGAACAGCTCTGCACCGCATCCGGCACACACGTAGGTGCCATCATCGAACACGTGGTCGTACTCGCCCGTGAAGGGACGCTCCGTTCCCTTCTCACGCAGGACGTGGTAGCGCTCAGGATCGAGGATCGCTCGCCACTCCGCATCAGTCTTGTTGATTGGTGCTAATCGGTTCCTCTCTGTCAACGGAAGGCCTATTCCGACCGTCGACTAGGAAAACGTCGCAACCCACGGTCGCGTTCCCATTCGCACGCCGATTTTCGACGTCCTCGTAAGACTCTCGTTAGAGATTGACGCGGGACATGTCGGGGTACCGCTCGCCGGCCGTCGCGCCAACGGGGAATGCCTCAGCCAACTGGCTCAAGTCGCTCTCCGACAACACGACCGCTTGTGCCGCGGCGTTCTGCTCGACGTACCGCACCCGTTTCGTGCCCGGGATCGTGACGATGTCTCTTCCCTGGGCCGACACCCACGCAAGCGCAATCTGCGATGGCGTGGCGTCCTTCGCCGCGGCCACCTCTTCGAGCCGCTCGATCATCGCGAGATTCTGTTCGAGGTTCCCTTCCTGGAAGCGCGGGTTGTTGCGTCGGAAGTCTGAACCCTCAAGATCGTCGAGCTTCTTGATCGCTCCCGTCAGCGCACCCCGCCCGAGTGGGCTGTAGGCAACAAAGCCGATTCCCAGCTCGCGGGTAGTCGGGAGAATCTCCCGCTCGGGGTCGCGAGACCACAACGAATACTCCGTCTGTAGCGCGCTGATTGGATGGACGGCGTGTGCACGCCTGATCGTCGCGGGTGCAGCCTCCGAGAGTCCGAGGTAGCGCACCTTGCCTTCAGCAACGAGTTCGGCCATGGCACCGACGGTCTCCTCAATCGGCGTCGCTGGATCAACGCGATGCTGGTAGTAGAGGTCGATCACGTCTACACCCAGGCGCTGAAGCGACGCGTCGCAGGCGCTCTTGACGTACTCCGCCCGCCCGTTGATTCCGATCCAGCTGCCGTCGTCATTCCGCTGGTTGCCGAACTTCGTTGCGATCACGACCTGATCGCGATGCCCGGCGAGCGCACGTCCGAGAAGCCGCTCGTTCGTGAACGGGCCGTACATATCGGCCGTGTCGAAGAGCGTGATTCCAAGCTCGAGCGCGCGGTGGATCGTCGCGGCGGCCTCCGCATCGTTCGTCGTCCCGTAGAACTCCGACATCCCCATACAGCCGAGGCCCTGGGCAGATACCTCAAGGCCGTGCGCGCCAAGCTTTCGGGTCTCCATCCCCGAACAATGCCTGCCGCGTGCGAGGTGGGAGCGCTGAGCCGAAGAGTGATCCGTCTCGTGACGTATGATGAGGGCCTAGCCGGGGAGCCCCAGATGAGGGGCTGAGACAACGCTTCCTTGCGTGTACCCGTTGAACCTGATTCGGGTCATGCCGACGAAGGGAGCCACCCTTGCTCGACCAAGCACACGCCGTTCGCACCCACGAGTCCCCCGTGGCTGTCGATATCGCGGTCGAGAACGTGTCAGCCCGCTACGACGACAGCCTTGTCCTGAACAGCGTCAGCTTCTCCGTTGCGGCCGGCGAACGGATTGGGATCGTGGGCCGCAGCGGCGTGGGAAAATCGACGCTCCTCGGCATCATCAGCGGACTCGACGAGCCAGAGAGCGGAAGGGTGCAGGTCGGTGACACGTCTGACCCGGCCGGTCGTCTAGCGCACTGCGTCGTGATGCCCCAAGCCGACTGTCTCCTACCTTGGCGGAACGCGCTCGAGAACGCCGTACTCGCGCTCGAAAACCAAGGGTTGTCCCGTCGTGCAGCGCGCGCAGAAGCGGATGCGCTGTTCGTGCACCTCGGGCTCGACGGGGCACAGGAGCGCACCCCGAACCAGCTTTCAGGCGGCATGCGCCAACGCGTTGCCTTCGCGCGCACTGTCCTGGCGCGCAAACCGGTTCTGCTGCTCGACGAACCCTTCGGAGCGCTCGACACCATCACGCGCTACGAGCTGCAGGATTGGCTCCGCGGCTACCTGCTTGAGGCCCCCTCCACCGTGGTGCTTGTCACACACGACATCGAGGAGGCGCTCGTGTTGTGCGACCGGGTGCTCGTATTCAGTGTTGCCGGTTCACTGACAGAGATCGCGGGGTTTGGCTCAACGGCAACACCACGTAGCGATCTGATCTCCGATTCGGCGTTCCTTGCACGACGCCGCACAGTGCTGGAGGAGCTCTAATGCAGCCCCGTCGGCTGATCACACGAGGCGTGGCGCCGACCGTGCTCCTCGTCTGCGTCATCGGGCTCTGGGAGGCGCTCGTCAAGATCAACGACGTCCCGGCGTACCTCTTCCCCGCGCCAACCGATGTGGGCCACGAGTTCCTACACCGACACGAGCTGCTCGCTGCGAGCGTCGTGACGGGACGCGAGATCGTCATCGGCTACCTCGCAGCAGTTCTCGCCGCGCTTGGCTTCGCAGTCGCGATGCACGCCTCGAAGCTCTGCCGGCAGGCGTTCTATCCACTGCTTGTCGTTTCACAAACGGTTCCCACCGTTCTGCTCGCGCCGATCCTCGTCGTCGCCTTCGGGTTCGGACTCACACCAAAACTGATCGTGATTGCGCTCGTGTGCTTCTTCCCGATCGTCGTCAACGCCTACGACGGCCTTCAGTCGGCCGATGCCGATCGCGTACGCATGCTGATGTCCCTGCACGGCACACCCTGGCTGCGCTTTCGCAAGCTGGACGTCCCGATGGCGCTCCCCGCTGCCTTCTCGGGCGCCCGCGTGGCCGCGACCTATGCCGCCGTCGCCGCCGTGTTCGCTGAATGGACAGGGTCGCAGGCTGGGCTTGGGTTCGTGATCCTGCAGGCTGGCCCATCGCTCGAAACAGCCACGATCGTCGCCGCTGTTCTCATCCTCGCCGTGATGGCACTTGCTCTTAGCGGTGTTGTCTCGGCACTACAGCGGCTCCTCATTCCCTGGTCAACGGAGGTTCGACATGCATAAGCCCCACGTGGCGCTGCTCGCAGCGGCAACACTCTCGCTCGTGTTTGCAGCAGGCGCGTTCGCAAACGCTGGCGCTCGGTTCGCACCACACAGCACAGCGATCTCCGTGATGCTCGACTGGACCCCGAACCCCGACCACGTCGGGCTCTACACCGCCCAATCGGCGGGGCTCTTTGCGAAGGCAGGCCTCGCCGTCGAGATCCGTTCACCATCCGATGCGACGGCCCCCCTCAAGCTCGTAGCGCTCGGCCGGGTCGATGTGGCGATCTCGTACGAGCAAGAGGTCTTCTACGCGGTCGAGAAGGGCCTGCCGGTCTCAGCGGTTGCCGCGATCATCCCCACCCCGCTCAACGTCTTCATGTCGGTCAACCCTGCGATCACGAAACTCCGCGACTTGAAAGCGAAGCGCATCGGCATCACGGGTGTCCCGTCGGACTACGCCACGCTCGACACGGCGCTCGCGTCAGTCGGGCTCGCACGCAGCGATGTGAAACTCGTGTCGGTCGGCTACAACCTCCTCCCCGCGCTCCTCGCCCACCGCGTCGATGCGGTGCTCGGCGTCTACCGGAACGTTGAGGCGATCCAGGCGACGCTCGCGGGTGCCACCCCGCACGTCATTCCCGTCGAGCGAGCTGGCATCCCCACCTACGACGAGCTCGTGCTTGTCGCGAACCGCCATCGGCTCGACACCGATGCGAGCTATCGCACGCACGTTGCGGCGCTGGTGGCGGGAATCTCGGCTGGTGTCACCGCCGCAACGAACGATCCTGCCCTCGCGCTGCAGACGATGCAGAAGGCGACGTCACTCGGGACGGCGTTCCTCAAGCAGTCGACATCCGCCACGCTGCCGTTGCTCAGTGGCCCCCGCGGCCCCGTCTGTCTCAGCGTTGGCGATTGGCACCGCTTCGGAAGCTGGATGGTGCGCCAGAAGCTCCTCAAGGCCACTGTGGCAACTGGCGCCGTCGTGACAACCTCGGTGCTACCGCGAAACTGCGGCTGACGTCCTCGGACTAGAGCGGACGCACGGCGATAAGAACACCGCCCGCGACAGCGATTTCAACGTGCTCCGCAGCGAACTCGTTCGAGACGCCTCGGGTTGCACCGAGCGCGAGCGTCTCATCGGTGAGCGGATACAGCAGCCCCTCCGTCGTCACGCCGGTCGCGTCGCCATGAACCGGAAACAGCGAGATCGTGGCTCCTGGCACGCCAGCAAACGTGCGAGAGCCACGAACGACGTGAACCAACGCGTCTTCCGTCACGAGGTCGATTGGCACGCCGGCGTACTTCGGATGCGCGATCAGGAGTAGCTCACCAAACGCCTGATCGACTCGCCCATTCGAGCTCCCGACCACACGAATCTCCGCTGGCCCGAACCGGAGTGCAGCGTCGAGCGCCAGCTCAAGATCGGTTGCGTCCTTCGCAACCGCGTGACGTTCAACCGCCGCGCCCATCCGTTCAAGCTCGCCGCGCGCCTCGTCAGAAAGCGAATCGAAGTCGCCAACCACGAGATCGACCCGCAGGCCAAGCGCCCGCGCGCGATCGAATCCGCTGTCGGCCGCGACAACGATGAACTCGCCCGACCACCCGATTCCAGCGGCCGTTGGGGCGATAGGCCCGCCCGAACAGACAACAACCCGCACCCCAGATTGGCTAGGAGCCAAAGCCGAAGCGAACGATCGGTTCCTTCGCCGCGCGCACCTCATCGAGACGCGTCACAGGCCGGAAATGCGGCGCAGTCTTCAGCACCTCCGGATCGTCAGCGGCCTCGCGAGCGATCTCAAGCATCACGTCACAGAACGCGTCGAGCGTCTCCTTCGCCTCACTCTCGGTGGGCTCAATCATCAGCGCCTCAGGCACAACAAGCGGGAAGTAGACGGTCGGTGGGTGGTAGCCGAAGTCCATCAAGCGCTTCGCGACGTCGGTTGCCGTGATCCCGTATTCCTTCTTCAGGTTGCGGGCCGACAAGACGAACTCGTGCATGCAGAGCCGGTCGTACGGCAGGTCATACGCCCCTTGCAACCGCACACGCATGTAGTTCGCGTTCAGCACGGCGACCTCGCTCATCTCTCGCAACGCCGGCCCCCACGCCCGCATGAAGGCATATGACCGCACAAACACGCCAAACGGCCCGGAATACCCACGCACACGTCCGATCGACTGCGGCCGATCGTGCTCCAACCGGAACGCCTCACCGTCACGAACAACGGTCGGTGCCGGCAGAAACGGTTCGAGAATGTCGCGCACCGCGATTGGGCCACCACCCGGGCCGCCACCGCCATGCGGCTGCGAGAACGTCTTGTGCAAGTTGATGTGCACCACATCGAATCCCATGTCGCCCGGACGTGAGATGCCGACGACGGCGTTCAAGTTCGCGCCGTCGTAGTACATGAGCGCGCCGACGGCCCGGAAGATCTCGCGGATCTCGGAGATGTTCTCGTCAAACAGACCGAGCGTCGACGGGTTTGTGAGCATCAGCCCGGCCGTGTTCTCATCGACCTTGCCGCGGAGATCCTCGATGTCGATGTTGCCGCGGGCATCGGTCTTCACCGGCGTCAGCTCAAACCCGGTCATCGCGACGCTCGCAGGGTTCGTGCCGTGCGCCGTGTCGGGAATCACGATCTTCCGCCGCTGCGCCCCCTCACCCTTCGACTCGAAGTACGCCTTCATCACAAGCAGTCCGGTGAGCTCGCCCTGGCTGCCCGCTGCCGGCTGCAGGCTCACTGCGTCGAGGCCGGTGACAGCCCGCAGGATCTCCTGGAGGTTCCACTCGAGTTCAAGCGCCCCCTGCACCGATTCGTCCTCAGCCAGCGGGTGAATGTCGCGAAACCCAGGAAGGCCAACCAGACGCTCGTTGACGCGCGGGTTGTACTTCATCGTGCAGCTGCCAAGGGGATAGAAGCCCGAATCGATCCCGAAGTTGCGAGTCGAAAGCTTCGTAAAGTGACGGACGACCTCGGGCTCGGCAAGTTCCGGCAGCCGAGGCGCGCTCTTTCGCGCCAGGTGTGCAGGCACGGCAGGCACCGGTAGGCCCGGGTTCGGGATCGCGAGGCCACGGCGGCCGGCACGCGACTTCTCGAAGATCAAGGGCATTGCGTCGCTCTCGTCGGTTGTCAGCGGGCGGTCGGCTGCGCCACTCATGCGGCAAGCACCTCCACCAGACGGTCGATGTCGGCGACGGTGCGCTTCTCCGTCACCGCGATCAGCAACGCGTCGTCGTACCCCGGATACACGCGGCCGAGCGGCAAACCCGGATTCAACCCCGTGGCACGTGCCGAGCGCACAGCGTCGCGAGCGTCACGCCCGAGCTTCACAGCGAACTCCTTGAACGTGGTCTGCTCCGGAAACAGCGGCTCAATCCCACGGGCAGCCAGTTGCTCCTTCGCGTACCCGGCGAGCGCCATGCATGCCTCGCCCGTCTCGCGCAGACCTTGCGGGCCAAGCAGCGACAGATGCACAAGGCCGGCGAGCGCGAGCAGCGTCTGGTTCGTCGTGATATTCGACGTCGCCTTCTCACGCCGAATGTGTTGCTCACGCGTCTGCAGCGTCAGCACGAAGCCGCGCTTGCCTGTCTGGTCAACCGTCTGACCGACGATACGACCGGGAAGTCGACGAATGTGCTCCGAGCTCGCTGCGAGGAAACCGTAGTGCGGCCCGCCGTAGCTCACGTAGTTGCCAGCCGACTGCCCCTCACCGATCGCAAGATCACACCCATAGTTGCCAGGCGCTTCAAGCACACCAAGCGAGATCAGGTCGACGTGTGCACACGCAAGGGCACCGGCATCCTTCGCGGCAGCGGCCAGATCGGGAGCAGCCTCAAGACAGCCAAAGAAGTTCGGCTGCTGGAAGATCACGATCGCAGCGTCTTCCGCCGCCTCGCGAACACGGGCCGGATCGGTCACTCCGCCCTCGTGCGGAACGACGACCACCTCCATGCCGAAGCCGCGCGCGTATGTCACAAGCGTCTCGCGCACCTGCGGATTGGTCGCCTCGGTAACGACGATCTTCGAACGACCAGTTGCCGCACGAGCGACAAAGCACGCGTCGGCAGCGACCGTCTGGCCGTCATAGCCCGAGGCATTCGACACATCCATGCCGGTCAGTTCGCAGATCACCGTCTGGTACTCGAAGATCGCCTGCAGCACCCCCTGGCTCATCTCCGGCTGATACGGCGTGTACGCGGTGAGGAACTCGCCGCGCTGCAGCACCGAATCGACAACGGCAGAGACGTAGTGGTCGTACACACCGGCACCGAGGAACGTCACCTCGTCAACGACGTTCTTGGCCGCGAGCTCCTCCATGTGCCGCGTGAGCTCTGCCTCAGACAACGCGGGCAGCACGTCAAGCGGCCCGGCATAGCGGACGTCGGCGGGAATATCGCGGAACAGCTCGGCAATCGAGGAGACCCCGATCGCCGCGAGCATCGCTTCGCGGTCAGCGTCGGTGAGCGAGAGGAAGCTCACTGCTCGTCGAGCACCTTGCGATAGTCGGCGAGATCAAGCAGTACGTCCTTCTCGGAAGGATCCGAAAGGCGAATCCGCACCAGCCACCCGTTGCCATACGGATCGAGATTTACGGTTTCGGGCGTGCCCACAACAATGTCGTTCACCTCAAGCACCTCGCCCGACAACGGTGAGATCAGATCGGACACCGCCTTGACCGACTCGATCTCACCATACGACTCATCCTTCGAGATCGTCGCGCCCACCGCAGGCGGCTCGTAATGCACGAGCTCCCCAAGTGCGTCGGCGGCATGCCAGGTGATTCCCAGCAAAGCCTCGTCGCCCTCAATACGGGCCCAATCGTGTTCTTCGTTGTACAACAGGTCGTCCGGATATGACTCTGCGGCTGCCACGTCAGCCCTCCCTCGCATAGATGGGTTTCTTTACGACTGCTGCCTGCTTCGCACGTCCGCGCACATCGATTGTGAGCACGTTCCCGACGGCCGCGACGGCCGCCGGCACGTACCCGAGGCCGATCCCAACCTCAAGCATCGGCGAGAGCGTGCCCGACGTCACTTCACCGCCACCTTCGATCGCCATGCCACCCCGCGGAATTGCGTTCTCCGTCATCGTGAACGCCACGAGCTTCTGCTCGGGGCCCGCATCCTTCACTGCGCGCAGCCGCTCGACCCCAGTGAAGTCGGTGTCGAGCGCACAGACCCAGCCGAGCCCACTCGAGATCGCATCGCGACCCGGGCCAATGTCATTGCCGTGCAGCGGATAACACACCTCAAGGCGCAGCGTGTCGCGCGCTCCCAGGCCACACGGAGTGACACCCGCGGCGACGATCGCATCCCACAGTGCGGGCGCATCCTCCGACGGGCAGGCCAGCTCGACTCCTTCCTCGCCCGTGTAGCCCGTGCGGTTCACCATGACCTCGATGCCGCCAACCGTGCCCATCTCCCACGTAAACGGGGTGCCCGGCGCGATCCCGATCTTCCGCAGCGCGTCTGGCCCTTGCACCGCGAGCAACGCGAAGTCATCCGAGACATCGCGCACATCTGACCCAGTGATCTCGCGCTCCTTAATCCACGCGTAGTCGGCATCGCGGTTGGAGGCGTTCACGACGAGCAGATAGCGGTGCTCACCAGTGCGATATGCGATGAGGTCGTCGATGATGCCGCCCTCCTCGTTCGTCAGGAGCGTGTAGTGAGCCTCACCAACGTCGAGCTTCGTAATGTCGTTTGAGAGCAACTGTTGGAGGAGGTCGCGAGCCATTGGCCCCTCAACCTCAATCTCGCCCATGTGCGAGACGTCAAAGACCCCCGCGTCTGTCCGCACCGCCTTGTGCTCAGGGATCACACCCTCGTACTGCACAGGCATCTCCCAGCCAGCAAATGGAACGAGGCGCGCACCGGCCGCGACGTGAGCGTCATAGAGCGGCGTCCGGCGGAGGGCTTCCACGACAGCAATCCTACTGACAGATCACGTCGTCACGACCCGCTAACCGACGCGGGAATTGGATGCGTGTATACGACCGCGAGAAGCGGCTGGTTAGTCGCGCAGGAACGACGGCACGTCGAGATCCGACGACGTGTCGGCGGGCCGCGTCAGCCCAAGACCACCCGGAACAGGAGCGGCCTCAAAGGTCGGCCGAACCCGCTTGCGCCGCTGACCGCCAAAGCCAGTTGCGATCACCGTGACGCGCACCTCGTCGCTCCGAGAGTCGTCGATCACCGCACCGAAGATCACGTTGGCGTTCTGATCGGCCGCGCTCGTCACCACTTCGGCTGCTTCGTTCACCTCAAAGAGCCCGAGGTCGGACGGGCCGGTGATGTTCAGCAAGATTCCCGTGGCGCCCTCGATCGAAGATTCGAGCAGCGGCGAACTGACGGCGGTGCGCGCAGCCTCAGTCGCACGATTCTCGCCCGTCGAAACACCGATACCCATCAATGCCGAACCGGCGTCGCGCATGATCGTGCGCACATCGGCGAAGTCAAGATTGACGATGCCCGGAACCGTGATCAGGTCAGTGATGCCCTGGATGCCCTGACGGAGAATGTCGTCGGCCATCTTGAACGCGTCAGCGAGCGGCGTCTTCTTCTCGACGACCTGCAAGAGGCGATCGTTCTCGATCACGATCAACGTGTCGACCTTGTCGGCAAGTTCGTTGATGCCCTGCTCGGCATGCTGCGAGCGACGGCGACCTTCGAAGCTGAACGGGCGAGTGACAACACCAACCGTGAGTGCCTCCAACTCGCGAGCCAGCTCAGCGACGACGGGAGCTGCACCTGTTCCGGTGCCACCACCTTCACCGGCGGTCACAAAGATCATGTCGGCGCCCTTCAGCGCTTCCTTCAATTCGTCGCGGCTCTCCATCGCAGCTGCGTGTCCGACCGTCGGATCGGCGCCGGCGCCAAGACCGCGCGTCGCCTTCGCGCCAATGTGGATCTTCACATCGGCATCGCACCCAACAAGGGCCTGTGCATCGGTGTTGATCGCGACGAATTCGACGCCCGTAAGCCCAGCGTCGACCATGCGGTTGACCGCGTTCGTACCGCCGCCGCCAACACCGACGACCTTGATTACTGCGAGGTAGTTCCCGGATCGATCTCTCATATGAATAGTGCTCGACCTAAAGCTGTAGTGAAGGCTGGGGCCGTCGAGCTTCCCTTTCTTGCCGCAGAGTACGGTCGGTTGAACGTCGTGTCAACAGAGAAACACCGCCCTCGACCTGTCTAACCCTCAACCTCCACCTGCGACTTGAGAGTTAGGCCCTCCAACGACTGGCCGCTCAGGCACGCTGACATCGATGTAGGAGTCGCCGCTCTTCATGCCGATCATCCGCAAGATCCGGCCGGCAATGGCGAGCTTCAAGCGGAGATCCCCGGTGTCACCGAAGCGAACCTCAAGTCCATTCGAAAGTCGGAAGTCGAGATTCTCCTTCGTCGCATCGACCACCCGCACGTGCGCATTGAGTCCTGAACCTGCCACTGGAGCGAGCGCCTGCGCAGCAAGCCCGCCAGCATTCAGCGGCAGCGTTGAACCGACCGTGACCGAGGTCTTTGCCGGCACCCACGCCTTGGGAAGCGAGCTTCGCCGAGGGTGCAACAGCTGGCCAAGCACGCGCGCCCGAGCAGACACAAGCCACGCTGTCTTGCCGGCGTGCAGCACGAGCACTGGGCGCTCGGGAACGACTGTCACCCGCAACGTGCTCGGAAAACGACGGTCGAAACGAATCGATAAGACGTCGGGCACATCAGCGAGCCGAGACATCAGATCGCCACCGCTAACGGCCAGCAGGCTCCGTCCCTTCTCACCCTCAAGTGCCGCCGAGACGGCAGCGCGTGTCGCCGTCGTACCGCCGACGACATCGATCGACGACACCGCGAAGATCGGCGTGAATCGGGCGATCGAATAGAGACCGGTGCAGGCAAGCAGGGCGACTGCCACCCACGTCACAAGCTGGCGCCGCGAGATTCGCCCAAACACGTTCTCGGCGGTTGAGATCCGGTGCCGCGTTCGGCGAGATTCCGTCTTGGTGGTACGCGTCGTTCTCCGCCTGGCGGTCACTCCCACCAGTTCGGCGTCAACGCCACGACCCCTACAGGGCAGGTAACACGATCGGCCCGAGGAAACGCACCTCGTGCTTGAGAACAATCCCGTACCGCTCGTACACCCGCCGTCGAGCTTCGGCCATCAGTGCCACCGCATCCGCCGTCGTCGCGTTGGCGACGTTCTCTATGAAGTTGGCGTGAACCGGCGAGATCACCGCGCCGCCGATGACGTATCCCTTCAACCCGCACGCCTCGATCGCCTGCCCCGCGCCGAGATCCGGAGACGGGTTCTTAAACACGCTCCCAAAGGTTCGCTTGTTCGTGGGTTGCGAGGCTTTCCGTTTGGCGAGCAACGCTGATGCGCTCGCACGGATCACAGACGGATCACGCGGAATCAGCTCGTACCGCACCTCAGCCACAACCTGGCCGGGGATCAAGCCGGAGTGGCGATAGCTGAGCCCGAGATCCCCGACGCCCAACTCGTGTGTGCCGCGGGCATCGACAACGAGCACCGAACGCGTGATCTCACTCCAGTCGCTTCCGTACGCGCCGGCATTCATCCGCACACCGCCACCAGCCGTACCAGGGATCGCCGCCGCGAACTCAAAGCCGCCAAGCCCAGCATCGCGTGCACGGTGCAAGCAGACGGCGTTCGTCGCGCCGCCGCCCGCCACCATCGTCTTCCCATCAATCGTCACCGAAGCGAGCTCGCCAACGAGGCGAAGCACGAGCGCATCCACCCCGTCGTCGTGCACGAGCAGGTTCGAACCGAGTCCGATGACCTCGACCGGCCAGGCACTCGCCTCCGCATGCGCCAGCACCGCCTGCAACTGGGAGACAGACGCGGGCTCGGCGTAATGGCGGGCCGTGCCGCCGGTGCCGATCGTCGTATGTCGTGCCAGCGGCTCGTCGTCGCGGATCTCAGGCAACTCCGTCATGCCATCGTCCCGAGCCTCTCTCGCAACAGCGCGGGAGCACGATCGATGTCGCCCGCACCTGCAATCAACAAGACGTCGCCCTTGCGCGCTCGCGAGACGAGATAGGCCACGCCAGCATCAACCGCGGGGGTGTAGACCGGAAGCCCGCCGGCATCCGAGACCGCCCGTACCACCAGCATCCCGTCGACGCCCGCAACCGGCACCTCACGGGCCGCGTAGATGTCGGTCACAGCCACATCGTCGGCTCCGGCCAGTGCGCGACCAAATTCCGTTGCGAGGTGGCGCGTGCGCGAGTAGAGATGCGGCTGGAAGAGCACGCGAAGGCGGCGGCCCGGGAACGCCTCTCGCGCTGCCGCGATCGCCGCCGCCACCTCAGTTGGGTGATGGCCGTAGTCGTCGACGATTGTCACACCGCCCACCTCGCTCACCTCGAAGCGCCGACCTGTCCCCGTAAACCGCGCGAGGATCGGCGCTGCCTCGGCTGCCGGAACTCCCGCGAGCGCCAGCGCCGCGAGCGCCGTGCCCGCGTTCGCCCGATTGTGGGCGCCGGGGACGCTCAGCGCCCCATCGAAGGCGGGAGCGTCCCGCACGAGGTGCGGTGCCGCCGCCGCCCAGGATCCGAAGGCGTCTTCGAGTTCCGCGAGTGACCGAAACTCCGTGTGGTGATCGAGCTCAACGTTGGTGACCACCGCAATCTCGGCCGGGAGCCCAAAGACTGTGCGGTCAGACTCGTCACCCTCAACGACAAGCCATCCCTCCCCCGACCCGGCGTTCGCCCCGAGTTGTGGCACGGGCGAGCCGATCAGCCACGCTGGATCCCTGCCCGCTTCCCGCAACACGTACGCGATCATCGCGGCGGTCGTCCCTTTGCCGTGCGCTCCCGCCACAACGATCGCTGGGCGGAGGCTGACAAGCTCACGAAGGAATGCGGCACGTGACGTGCCGGCCACTGCGGGGTAGGCGCTCGAAACAATCGGCTCCCACCCATCGGGGATGACTGGTTCAGGGGTGATCTCAACCGGGACGTCCTCTAGGCCGCCGAGATAGGGCGTTGTCACCTTGTCCCACCCGCCAACCTCTGCCCCCCACGCTCGCGCGAGCTGGGCATAGGCCGAGAGCCCCGACCCGCCGATGCCGACAAACCACAATCGCCGACCGCTAAGAGCGGACAAGTGCAATCAACCCTTCTGCAATCACGTCGGCAGCGTCAGGACGCGCCGCGGCAAGCATTGCGGCCGCCATCGTGGTGAGGCGGGACGGGTCTGCAAGCAACTCCTTCGCACGGTCACCGACCTCGGAGAGCTGGGCCTCTCGCACCATCACGGCACCGCCCGCTCGCACAAAATGCTCGGCGTTCTTCGCTTGGTGATCGGCGGTGGCGTAGGGATACGGCACAAAGATTGCGGGTTTGCCAGCTGCCGCGACTTCCCACACGGAGCTCCCCGCCCGGGCGATCACGAGATCGGCTGCCGAATAGGCTGCCCCCGGGCGATCGGTTGTTGGCACGACGACGTACCCAGGACGCGACACGCTGGCGGCGACCTCGTCGAAGTCGCGGTCGCCTGTGATGTGGAGCACGGCGGGCCCATCGGCACCGAACGTCTCCACCGCGAACTCGTTGAGCGCGTGTGCGCCCGCCATCGCCCCGGCAATCAGCACCACGGGCCCTTCAGCCGGAAGCCCAAAGAACGCGCGAGCCTCGGCGGTGGCGATCGACCGTGAGCGTTCGGGGATCGCTCGACCGACGACGTTGTAGCGACTGGTGGTGCGACCTTCGACGGGATAGGCGAGGTAGACGCGCCGGGCGAACGGTGCTGCGAGCCGATTGGCGAGCCCGAAATGGGCATCGGCTTCGGTCAACGCTGTCGGGATACGAAGCAGCGACGCGGCGAGCACCATCGGGCCAGCGACGTAGCCGCCACCACCAAGTACCGCGTCAGGCCGGCGTCGACGGATGATCGCAGCGCATGCCGCGGGTGCTGTTGCGGCGCGGCCAAGTGCCCGCACGAAACGGAGGCCCAGCTTTCGCGGGAACCCGGAGATCCGGAAGGCGTCGAACTCGTACCCGGCGTCAGGTACGAGGCGAGCCTCGACGCGATCCGGCGACCCGGCGAACGTCACGTTCGCTCCTCGCGCTCGCAACGCGTCGGCGATCGCTAGGGCGGGCAGGACGTGTCCTGCCGTTCCCCCGGCTGCGATCAGGAACCGAAGCTGTCTGGGTGACTGTTCCACGATGAGCGATGTTAAGGAGGATTCCGACCGCGGCGAGCAACACGACGAGGCTCGAGCCGCCGTATGAGAGGAACGGGAGTGGGATTCCGGTGAGCGGGGCGATGCTCAAGACCGCGGCGATGTTGATCGCGGCCTGACCGCAAACGAGGACGGTGACGCCCGAGGCGAGGTACTTGCCGAACGGGTCGCGGCAGGCGAGCGCAACTTTGAACCCGGCCCAGCCGAATACGATGTAGGCGGCGACGACCATGGTGACGCCGAACAGTCCGAGCTCTTCGCCGATGTTCGCGAGCATCATGTCGGTGGGCGCTTCGGGCAGATAGAAGATCTTCTGGACGCCTTGGCCGAGTCCGACGCCGAAGAATCCTCCGGATCCCATACCGATCATCGCCTGGACGATCTGGAAGCCGGCGCCTTGGGCGTCATCCCATGGGTGAAGGAACGCGAAGAACCGGGCTCGGCGGTATGGCTCGAACCAGATGGCGGCTGTGCCGAGCGCACCGGCGATCGCCATCGCACCGCCAAGCACCCGGATGGGTGTGCCCGCGACGAGGAGCACGCCGCTCAGCATGAGGAGCATGGCGATCGCGGTTCCCATGTCGGGTTCGACGAGGAGCAGCATTGCGAAGAGTCCTGCGAGGGCTCCGATCGGGCGGACAAGGTCGTTCAGCGTTCGGGGCGCCTTGTGCCGGGCGAGGTAGGCGGCTGCCCAGATGCAAAGTGTGAGCTTCGCGAGCTCGGATGGCTGGAAGGCGGCGGGCCCGAGTGAGATCCAGCGTCGCGCTCCATTGATAACGGGGCCGATGACCAGCACCGCGACGAGTAGCGCGAGTGAGATGAGGACGAGCGGCCCGGAGAGCTTCTTCAGGCGGCGGTAGTCCCATCGTTGGGCGATCACCATCAGTGCGATCCCGAGGGAGGCGTAGATGCCTTGGCGTTCGAGGTAGTAGTTCGGGTTCGAGCCGCCGACTGCTGCGGACGCTGATGTCGCTGAGTAGACCATCACGATCCCGAACGCGACGAGCGCAAGGGTTACGAGGATCAGAACTCTTGACTCAAGCTCACCTTTGCGCATCCAACGACACTTCGCCCGCGGCAGCCGAACTCCTCGCGCGGCGCGTCGTTTCAGGCCATGCCCTGGGGACAGTCCCCCGGCCATGGGGCAAGGGGACATGGCGGATCGGCAAAGCGTTGCGGCACAACGCGCTCCGACGCAAGGCACGTCGCGCCGAGCCATGTCAAAACGACAACGCCAAAAATCCGAAAAGGACAGGTGGGCGCTGGCCGTTTAGGGCAGCAGCGAATCTTTGGCGATCACGGCCCAATCGTCCTGCCCGTGACCCCGCGCAATCATCTCGTCCATCCGCTCAGCGACACCCGGCAGAACGGTCAGCCGAACGTCGGTCGCCGCCACCTCCTCCGCCACCAGGCGCGCATCCTTACGCGCCATCACAAGCTCCCACGACGGCTTCGAAAAATCGCCCGCCGCAATCCCCTTCGACCGAGCCGGTGCCGACGCCGCCGGATTGAAATGCTCAAGCAACGTCACCGCCTCCTCCGTCGGAATCCCGAGAGCCTTCCCAAGCGCCATCAGGTCGCTCATCGCGCCGATGTGCCCAAGCAGAAACGTGTTCCCCATCAGCTTGAAACCAGCCGCTGCATCGACGCGTTCACCCATATCGAGCAACGTTCCCGTCATCGTCTCGAGCAACGGCCGGACGCGATCAACCCGCTCGCGGTCACCCGACACAAGCATCAACCCGGTTGCATCACGAGCGTTCGACGGCCCCATGAACACCGGCGCGTGGACGTAGACGATGTCGGTGCGGGCCGTCCGTGCCAACGCACCACGAGTCGAAGTTGTCGTGTGGTCGATCACCAGCGTGCCCGGCGCGCACTGGGCGAGAGCCAGCACCGAGTCGACAGCCGCATCATCCGACACGACGATGTGCACCCGCTCGGCCCCTGCAACTGCTTCAGCGGCGTCGGCGAACGCGACCGCTCCTTCCTCCACCAGAGCCTGCGCACGCTCGGGGGAACGGTTCCACACATGCACCGTCTCGCCACGCTCAAGCAGAGCCCGCGAGAAGTTCGCGCCAAGCAATCCCATTCCGAGGACGGCGATCATGCTCTCACGCTAGTCGATCGTCTCACCCAGCGAGCGATTCAACCATGCGGCGAAACTCGTCACCGCGGTGCTCGTAGTTCTGGAACTGATCGAAGCTCGCGCATGCCGGGCTCAAAAGCACGACCTCCCCAGGCTTCGCGAGATGCGCCGCGTGCTCGATGGCCGCAGCGAGCGTCTCGTCGTCATGAAAATCGAGACCGCTCAGCGCCTTGGCAATCTCAGGCGCCGCCTCGCCGATCAAGTGGATCGCTACAACATTTGGGCCAATCTCGCTGCCCAACGGCGTGTAGTCCTCACCCTTCAACGAACCGCCGAGGATCAGGTGTACCGGCTCGTCGGCATACGCGGCGAGCGCGCGCCGGGTGGCCGCAACGTTCGTCGCCTTCGAATCGTTGACGTACCGGACGCCCGCGCGCTCGGTCACAGGTTCCAGCCGGTGTTTCACGCCAGGGAACGTGCCGAGCGCCTCGGCGATCGCGTCGTCATCGATTCCTGCGGCGCGGGCCGCCGCAACGGCAGCAGCGGCGTTCTCACGATTGTGTCGGCCGCGGATCAGCGGTTCGGCGGGCAGCGGGTCGTCGGCAGAAAACTCGATGCCGGGAAGGCCCGAACCCGCGGGAACGACCTTCGCCCGTGCCCGGTCGAAGATCCGTAACTTCGCCGCCCGGTACGCGTCAAAGCTGCCGTGCCGATCGATGTGATCGGGTTCGACGTTCAGCAGCACCGCGACATCGCAGGCGAGCGTGTGGACGTCCTCCAGCTGGAACGACGAGAGCTCACACACAACCCACTCGGCGTCTCTGACAGTCGCGAGCGCGGTGCCGACGTTTCCGGCAACCGCAACGTCTCGCCCTGCCACACGGAAGATCGCACCGAGGAGTTCCGTGGTGGTCGTCTTGCCGTTCGTACCCGTCACGCCAACGACCTTCGTCGTGGCCGGGAAGAATGTCCACGCGAGTTCCACCTCCGACCACACAGGAATCGAACGCTCCCGCGCCGCAACGACGAGCGGCAACTCGCTCGGCACGCCAGGGCTCTTGACGAGGACATCGACTCCCGCGAGCAGCCCCAGGTCATCCTCATTGCCCAAGCTGCGATCGACGGCGATCACCTCGTCGCCTCGCTCGCGGAGCCGCTCAATCGCGGCCGTCCCCGAGCGCGCCAGCCCGTAGACGAGGACGCGCATCAGTTCGGGCGGATCTGCGGGTAGTACTTGTAGAAGAGCGCGAAGCCAGCGGCGCAGAGGATGCCGGAGACGATCCAGAACCGCACCATGATCTTCGTCTCCGACCAGGCCTTCATCTCGAAGTGATGGTGGATCGGCGCCATTAAGAAGACGCGTCTCCCCCACCAGCGGAACGAGAGCACCTGCAGCATCACCGACACGGCTTCGACGACGAAGATGCCGCCGACGAGCAGCAGGAGCAGCTCGACCTTCAGGAAGATCGCCATCGCACCGATAGCTCCGCCAAGTGCCATTGAGCCGGTGTCGCCCATGAACACCTCGGCCGGGAACGCGTTGAACCAAAGGAAGCCGACTGCGGCCCCGATCACGGCCGCACCGATGAAGGCGGCGTCGAGGCGATTTTCGATGCGGTGATGCAGCCCGCCTGAGCGAATGTAGATCGTCACCGCCATGGCGGTGAGGGTCATGAGCGAGATGATCGAGGTGCCTGCTGCGAGACCGTCGAGTCCATCGGTCAGGTTCACCGCGTTCGCGGCCCCGACGATGATGAAGAACACGAGCACGTACCAGGCGGGGCCGAGCGGAACCCACTTGTCGACGATGGGAACGAAGACGTCATGGCGGAGCTGCTGGTGGTGTGCGGCGTAGCCAACCGCGACAGCGGTGCAGCCGAGGAGCACCATCTTCCAGCGTCCGCTTAGCCCAAGCGAGCGCTTCTTCCGAAGCTTCGCGAAGTCGTCGATGAAGCCGATCGCGCCGCAGGCGACCGTCGCACCAAGGATGGTGAGCGCCGGCAGCGTGTAGTCACTCGTTGCGAGGAAGGCGATCGCGGCGGCGAAGACGATCAGAACGCCACCCATCGTTGGTGTTCCCTGCTTCGCCGAGTGGTGCTGGGGTCCGTCTTCGCGGATCTGCTGACCGAACGAGTGGCGTCGCAGGAAGTCGATGAAGGTGGGGCCGGCGAGGATCGAGATGATCAACGCCACAAGCCCTGCCACGAGTACACGTGCCATTAGGCCACCCTACTCGGGCGGGAGCGTCGGCGTCTCACCATCATTCGCCGCGTACCTTCGCCGCGACTGTTTCAAGTCCCACCGAACGGGATCCCTTGACGAGCACGACGTCACCCGAGGCGAGCGCCAACAGCGCGGTGGTGTCGACGTCGGCAGCGTTTGCGAACCATCGAAACGGAACGCGCCCTGTGTCGTAGCCGCGCGCCGCTTCGCCCACACCCCAGATCTCGGTGACGCCAAGGTTGGCGGCCTGCTCGCCGATCTCGCGGTGGAACGCTGCGCTGTCGGCACCGAGCTCGGCCATCGTCCCGAGGACGGCGATCAGCCGACCCTCCGTCACGCGACCCGCAGCATGTTCGAGTGCTGCGCGCATCGAGATCGGATTTGCGTTGTAGGAGTCGTTCAAGAGCAGCGCGCCCGACGCGACAAGCTGCTCCTCCTCGCGCAGTGGCGAGAATGCGACGTCGAGCGTCCCATCCTCGATGTGCAGTCCGAGGGCGTCGCACACGATCAGCGCAGCGAGCAGATTGTCGAACTGATGGCCAGCCGTGAAGTTGGTGGTGAGCGTGATCGTGCGACCAGCGACGTTGAACTGCCCGTCGCGTGTCGACCTGCCGAAGCGCCGGATCTCGATGTCGGTGCGAAGGAGGTACGGGTCGAGCAGTCGGTCATCGGGCACAACGGCAACACCACCGGGTCGAAGGTGTTCGATCACCTCAGCCTTTGCGCGGGCGACATTCTCGACTGATTCGAGGAACTCGAGGTGCACGGGCCCGACGTTCGTGATGAGCGCGACGTCTGGCTGTGTGAACCGCGCAAGCCAATCGATCTGGCGCAGTCCACGCATCCCCATCTCGGCAATGCAGATCTCGGTGTCGGTCTCGATCCGGCAGAGCGTGAGCGGCACGCCAAGCTCGTTATTGAAATTGGCTTCCGACGCCACCGTGCGGGCGCGAGGTGCACAGAGCGCGGCGAGGATGTCCTTCGTAGTGGTCTTCCCCGTCGATCCGGTGATCGCAACGATCTTGGCGGTCGATCGCCGTCGGACGGCTCCGGCGATGGCGGCAAGGGCGGCGTGTGCATCGTGTGGCTCAAGCACTGCATCTGCTCCACGGGCGAGCGCGTGGGCGACGAAATCGGCGCCACGCTCACCAACCGCCACGAAGAGATCTCCCTCCTCAACAAGCCGCGAGTCGATCTTGACTCCGGTAACGACACTCGCCCAGGGGCGAGCTTGAACGCGGCCGAGTGTTTCGATCTCTGTGAGCGGAATCGGAATCATGAGGCGCTCCACAGCGCTCGCAGCGCCGATCGCGCGACCTCGCGGTCGTCGAACGGCACCTTGCCGCTCGCGAGATCCTGTTCCGCTTCGGCGCCACGACCAGCGAGTACGACGACATCACCGGTGTGGGCGTGCTCGAGGGCACGGTGGATCGCTTTGCGACGGTCAAGCTCGACCGCGTGCGCCGATCCCATTCCAGCGGCGACTTCCGCGGCGATCACGGCGGGATCCTCGCTGCGCGGGTTGTCGGAGGTGACGATCGCCGTGTCGGCGAGCCGCGCGACGACTTCGCCCATCTGTGGCCGCTTGGTGCGGTCGCGATCTCCTCCAGCACCGAACACGACGATCAGCCGCCCATCGACGACAAGTTCGCGGGCCGCCCGAAGAATGTTCTCGAGTCCATCCGGGGTGTGGGCGTAATCGACGAGCACCGTGAACGGCTGCCCTTCGTCGATCGGTTCGAACCGGCCTGGCACTCCACGGACACTCTCGAGCCCCTGTCGAATCTCGTCGTCCGAAATGCCAAGGGCGCGTGCCGCGAGTGCGGCTCCAGCCGCGTTCGTGCGGTTGAATGTCCCGCGAAGGGCGAGTCGGGTTCCGTCGAGGATCGGTGAGTCGCCGTCGAACGTGATCGCGTCGGGGAGCGTGTCGGCCAAACGCTTGCCCCACTCGTCGGCGGTGTTGATCACCGCGATGTCGGACTGCTCGAAGAGCCGACGCTTCGCGTCGAAGTACTCGTCCATCGAGCCGTGGAAGTCGAGGTGATCTTGCGTGAGATTCGTGAAGAGCAGAACGGCGAATCGGGTCCCGTCGAGACGGCCCTGGGATGAGGCGATCGAGGTGGCCTCCATCACGCACGCGGTGTCGCCAGCGTCCACCATCGTGCGAAAGATCCGCTGCAGGTCGATCGCCTCCGGTGTGTTCAGCCCGGTGGGCAGCGACTCGCCGCCAGCTCGCCGCTCGATGTTCGTAAGCAGTCCGGCGCTGTAGCCCGCCGCTCGTAGGATCGCGTCGAGGAGGTACGCGGACGTCGTCTTCCCGTTCGTTCCCGTGACTGCGACAACCTTGAGCAACGCAGTCGGATCGTTGAAGAACGCGACCGCGGCGCGCGGCATGGCTGCCCTCGCGCTCGCCACGACGACTTGGGGCACGGGAAGGGGCAGTGGTCGCTCAACCACGAGTGCGGTAGCGCCAGCTGCGATCGCGTCTGCAGCGAGGTCGTGACCGTCGATCCGGCCTCCCCGCACGCAGAAGAACAGCGATCCCTGGGTGACGGAACGGGAGTCGTACGCGAGGTCGGTGATCTCGACCGGTGCGGCATTCACTGTCTCGGTCGAACCTACGGCCGCGCTCACGAGCTCAAGGAGCATCGTGTCGAGTCTAACGAGCGTGGGTACAGGCCCCGACCGGCGGCATGCTTACCGGGCGCCGAGGACGGTGCGTGTGGCGGGCTGGTCGGGCGGCACTTCGAGGTACTGCAGGTCGAACTTTGCGATTTCCTGGAAGGCGGGTGCGGCGACGACGCCACCGAAGATCGCCCCGCGCGGCTCATCGACGGTGACCAGCACGACGAGCTTCGGATCTTTTGCGGGCACCATTCCCACGAACGACGCGACATAGTTGTACTTCGAGTAGCCGCCGTGCCCATCAGGCTTCTGCGCTGTACCGGTCTTACCCGCGACGGAGTAGCCAGGGATCGCCGCCTCAACGCCGGTGCCGGCCTCGACGACGCCGGTGAGCATCGTCTTCACCTGGCGGTCAACGAGTGGCGACATGATCCGCCGATGCGCGAAGCCGGTGAGTACGCGGCCGCCGATTTTGCTCACAAGGTGAGGCTGAATCCAAATCCCGTCGTTTGCAACCGCTGCGTAGATCGACGCCATCTGGATCGGCGTAACGGCGACGCCCTGCCCGATCGGGACGTTGCCGATCGTCGAACCAGACCATTGGTCGAGCTGGAGCATCAGGCCAGGCGACTCACCGGGGAAGTCGATGCCCGTCGTGTGACCGAAGCCGAACTTCGCAATCCACCGTGAAAGCGCGGGTGCGCCGAGCTTCTCGGCGAGGGTGATCGCGCCGACGTTCGACGAGTACTTGAGGATCTGCGAGACGTTGTAGTTGACGGTTCCGCGGCGCTCGGCGTCGTGCACCGTGCGGTCAGCTACGTGGATCGAATACGGCAGCGTGAAGCGCGTCTTCGGTGTTACGAGCCCTTCCGACAAGGCGGCGGTGACGGTGACCAGCTTGAACGTCGATCCCGGCTCGTACGTGTCGGTGACGGCGCGGTTGCGCAAGGTTGCCTGCGACGCGGTCGAGGTGTTGTTTGCGTTGTAGCCCGGTGCCTGCGCCATTGCGAGCACCTCGCCGGTGCGCGGGTCGAGCACGACCGCTGTGGCGTCTTTTGCTCCCCACTTCGCCATCGTGGCGCGCAGCACTGCTTCTGCGTTCGCCTGAATCGTGTGGTCGATCGTCGAGAAGATCGGCAGGCCTTCCCGCTCAGGACGGGAGCTGATCACATCGATGGCGCGACCGAACGGGTCCTGCACGATTGTCTGGGTGCCGGGCCGACCCGACAGTGCGTGGTCGTACTGGTATTCGAGGCCAACGAGACCCTTGTTGTCGGTGCCGGCGAAGCCGATGATCTGCGCACCCACGCTGTTTTGTGGGTATCCGCGCTGCTCTTCCGGCAAGAAGCCGATTCCTGGGATCTTCTTGTTCGCGAGCAGCTCTGCCTTTGCCGCGTCGGCGAATCGGAGGATTGGTACGTACTGCGTCTTTTTGTTGAGGAGCAGTGGGTAGAGACTGTTCGCGCTCACTCCGAGGATGTCGTGTGCGGCCATGGCGACCTCGCGCGGATCCTGGATCTGGGTCGGGTCGGCGAAGACGGTCATCTTCTGCACGCCGGCGGCAAGTTCGACGCCGGTGCGGTCGAAGATCGGGCCGCGGCCCGCGCGCGTCGTTACGGTCGAGTGGTGCTGCCGCTTCGCCATGCCGGCGAACTTCGTGTGCTCAGCCGCCTGGATGTAGACGGCCCGCGCGAGAACCCCAGCAAAGAGGATCGGAAAGACGACGGCCAGCAGGCGAATCCGACTGTTGGCCTTCTTCTCCCCCATGCTCAATGCCCGAGGTTGATGTATCGGATCGTGGACGGGTCGGCCTGGCTGAGGCCATCTTGCTTACGTGCCACGTGCTGGATCCGAGGTGATGCGAGTTCGCTTGAGAGCTGTGATTGGAGCATTGCGTTCTCGGCACGAAGGTGCGCACGTAGCTGCACCTCGGAGTCGACTCGAAGATTCAGCCGCAGCACGGCAAGGTTCACGAAGACGACGCCGGCAAGGATGACGCCCGCGACAACGATCCAGATCACGCCTGACCGTGCACGCGTCCGCGTGGCCGCACGCTTGCGTGAGCGGGGAGCGGCGGTTTGCGGTGCCCGACGAGGCCGTGCTCGTGGGGCGGGAGTTGCGACGGCTGCGCGGGCGCTAGCCACTCTTCACCGCCACGCGAAGCCGCGCTGATTGGGAGCGCGGGTTGCGAGCGATCTCCGCGGCAGACGGGCGAATCGCACGTCGTGGAGTCGCACGGAGCGATGGGCTTGCCCCGCAGTTGCAGATCGGGAATTCCGGCGGGCAAGTGCAGCCCTGCTCCTCGTGGCGGAGGAACTGCTTGACGATCCGGTCTTCCAGCGAGTGGAATGAGATAACGGCGAGGCGACCACCGGGGCGCAACATTTCGAGCGCCGCAGGAAGCGCGCGCTGGACGGCACCCAACTCGTCGTTGACTTCGATGCGCAGCGCCTGGAAGACGCGCTTGGCGGGGTGGCCTTCTCCGAACCGTGCGGGCGCAGGAATCGATGCCTTGATCGTGTCGACGAGCTCACCGGTGCGCGTATAGGGCTTCTTCAGCCGCTGCCGGTTGATCGCTCGTGAGATCTGGCGGGCGTAACGCTCTTCGCCGTAGCTCTTGAAGATCTGGGCGAGGTTCTGCTCGGAGTATTCGTTCACGACGTCGGCAGCCGAGAGATCGGCAGACGGATCCATGCGCATGTCAAGGGGCGCATCGACGGCGTATGAGAAGCCGCGTTCGGGTCGATCGAGCTGCATCGACGAGACGCCGAGATCCATCAGGATCGCGTCTGCCTTGACGCCGTTTTCTGCGAGCTGTTCAAGAACAGTCGAGAACTCGCCGCTCAGCAGTCGCGTTTTCGCAGCGGTGGAGCGGCGGAAGCGCTCGAAGTACTGCTCGACGGTCGGGTCGCGGTCGATCGCGATGAGCTTGCCTTCGCCGCGGAGGCGTGCAGCGAGCATTGCGGAGTGGCCGCCTGCGCCGAACGTGCAGTCAACGACCGTCTCGCCCGGGTGAGGGTCGAGCGACGTGAGCACCTCGTCCGCCAGGACGGGGACGTGGTCAGTCTCGGTTGGCAAGACGCTCGGCAACATCTTCCGCTGTCTCCTCCGTTTCTGCCAGCAATGCGGCCCACGCGGACCGATCCCAAATCTCAAGGTGGTCGTCAATGCCCGCGACGGTCACTTCGCGCCCGATGCCGGTGCGCTCAAGGAGCACGGCGGGGATCACGAGTCTGCCCTGCCGGTCGAGCTCGGCGATCGATGCGCTGGCGAAGAACCGTCGCTGCATCGTCCGACCACCGGCGCTGAGCAGGTCGAGCGATGCGATGCGCTCGCGGAACTTCTCCCAGTCGCGTTCGGCGTAGACGTAGAGGCAGCCGTCGAGACCGCGCGAGACGACAACCCGCTCTCCCAGCTCACTGCGGAACTTCGCCGGGAGGGTGAGGCGGTTCTTGTCGTCGAGTGAATGCTCATGTTCGCCGAGTAGCACAGGGTTCCACCGCGCCCCACTCTAACCCACTTTCCCCCAACTGTCCACCCCAATCGACGTCGTATTTCGGATTCCTTCCCCGCACGTCGGTGCGCGTGGACGAGCGCGGGCACAGCGGCGCCCGCGTATCGGCGCGTCGTCGAAGCGATTCAGGGGTGGCGCGTGGTGGCTAGGCCCAGATCTGGGACGTGTACGGGCCTTTGCCCGTTACGACCCCAGCACCCGCGCGTGCTGCGAGCGCGAGCGCGGCGTCGAGCCCGTCGCCTCGTGCAAGCGCAAATCCCAGCGCGGCGGCAAAGGAGTCGCCAGCGCCATAGGTGTCGACCACTTGCCCGGGCGTGGTGAGTGCGTCGTACCGTCGTCCGTTGACGACTCCTCCGTCGGTGCCTTCGGTTGCGACAACGATCGTCGCGTCGATGCCGCCGTCGTAGTGCTCACCGGGATCTCGGCCGCTGCCGATCAGCAGGTCGATCTGGACGCCACCTTCTTTGAGTGTCGGCACCTCACGTGTCGTCGCTGCGAGGAAACGGGCGGCCCGGGCAGCACGGAGAACCTCTGGCTCACCCGCGATGAAGAAGACGAAGTCGTATTCTGCGAAGTCGTACTCCCCATTTGGCCGTAACTTCGGCCCGAACGTCGTGATCGTCCGTTCTCGATGCTCGTCGATCAGCGTGATCGCACGTCGTGTCCGGCCGAACCACTCAACCGTCAGCGAGAGTCCCATCTCGCCCAGGCGTTCTGCGCACTTGTGGCCAAGCTCGTCGTCGCCGAGCGCAGTGAAGAAGTCGCAGGTGCCGGCCAACTTCCGGATCTGGGTGGCAACGACGGCGCCACCACCGGCAGGCTCCGCCCAGTCGTCGAAGGCATGCGCGATGTTCCCAGGTGCCGGCACATGGTCGACGAGCGCGAACTCAGTCCATTCGACGTGTCCAACGACAGCGCATCTCACAACCGCGCAGGCTGCCACGTTTCAGTTGATGATGCAGGCCGTGACGTCAATCCCACCTTTTGAATCGTTCTATTGCGAGCACGCCGATCCGGTACTCGGCTACCTGCGGAGACTGGTTGGCCAGCAGGCTGAGGATGTCTGGCAGGAGACGTTCTTGAAGGCGCTCCGCGGCTACGACAGGCTTGAGCATGGTGAGCACCTCCGAGCCTGGGTCTTCACGATCGCGACCCGCGCCGCGATGGACGTGCTCCGTGGCACGGCGCGCGACGACGCCGCGCGTGCCGATGTCGACGTCGCCTTGCTGGAAGTGCCTGACCACGACGGCTTCGACCAGGCAGCGTTCGAAGAGATCGCGTACCTCACCCACGACCTCCCACCCAAGGAACGCGCGGCCGTTGTCCTTCGCTACGCCTACGACCTGCACTACGCCGAGATCGCTGAGGCGCTCGGTTCGTCCGAGGAGGCAGCGCGCGCCGCGGCATCTTCGGGTGTCCGTCGACTAAGGAGAAGCCATGAACGTGACGCCTGACCTCGACGCACGCTTCCGTGCTGCCGCCCTCGCCGCCGGACTCGTTGATGTGCGCTTCGACATCGTCCCCTCGCCGGTGGGCGACCTGTTTCTCGCCGCCACTTCGAAGGGGCTCTGCCGCATCTCGTTCACGCCCGACTCGGCGGAGGAGGATGTGGCCCGAACATTCGGCGTCAAGATGCTGCGACTGCCGCTCGACACGATCCGTCGCGAGCTTGACGAGTACTTCGAAGGGAAGCGGCACACGTTCGATCTCGCCCTCGACTTGCGCGTTGCCGCATTCAACGAGGCGGTGTTGCACGAGCTCGCGCGCGTGCCGTATGGGCGCGTCGAGACCTACGGTGGCCTGGCTGCGAAGGTGGGCCGCCCGAAGGCCGCCCGGGCTATTGGCACAGTGATGAACCGCAACCCGATTCCGATCGTGCTCCCATGCCATCGCATCATTGGCGCGAACGGCTCGCTCACCGGATACGCCGGCGGGCTGCCCGTCAAGCAGGCGCTGCTCGACCTTGAGGGTGCCACCCTGCCTCTGTAGGGGCGCCATCACGAACCTGAAGGCCCCGGCAGCTCGGCAAGGAGCCGGTACCCGACGCCCCACACCGTTTCGAGCAGCTCGTCGTTCGGTGCGTACAGCCGAAGTTTCCGACGGAGCCGCGACACGACGACATCGAGTGCTCGGGTTCGCGCGGCGGCGTGGTACTCCCAGATATCTCGCAGCAGCTCGGCACGGGTGAACGTGCGGGTGGGCTCGACGGCAAGTCGGCGAAGCAACGCGTACTCGCGCCGCGAGACCGGCATCGGCCGTCCGTGGATCAAGACGACGCGGGCGCGCGCATCAAGCTCGAGCGGCCCAGCGACGAGCCGCACCGCTTCTTCCGGTCGTGTTCGGCGCACGACCGCACGGATGCGCTCGACAAGCTCGTCGTAGTGGAACGGCCGCGATACGTAGTCGTCGCAGCCCAGACGGAACGCTCGCAGTCGATCGTCGACCTCGGCATCCTGCTCGCCCAGAACGATCACGGGCGCCTCACCCCGCCACCGGGCAAGGTCGCGATCTGTGCCGGCGACAACAACATCAGGGCGCATTTCTGCCTCCGCGACGAGTTCGAAGCCACTCAATGCGAGATGGCGTTCGAGGAACCCCCTTGTGGTTGGCTCCTGGTCGGTAAGCAGCACGCTCGTCGTCACGCAAACGACGCTAGCGGCGCCCGGCTGCCACGCCTAGATGTCCTTTGAAGCGTGTTTGTAACAACGCATCCACAGCTGACACTCGTGGCGCGGCCTAAGCAGGACGCGTCTGCCGACAGCACTCGCCGCCGGCAGACGCGCCGTAAATGGTCAGCTCCGAGCGTGCCAGGCGCGGTGGGCGAGCATGCCGCCGATCGCGAGGATTGCAATACCGCTCACCGGGTGCAGACCCGAAAGCCACGGGTCGCTCGGCTCGGCCGTCAGATGCTGCACTGCCTCGCTCAACACGACGAGCGTCCCCGTCCAAACGATCTTTGTCTGGTCGCGCAGCAACAGGGCGCACAGAAACACGATCACGGCGAGTCCCGCCAACACGTTGCCAAGCATCCGATGCGGATCGAGGCTCGACTGGTCGCTGAGCGCCTCAGCGCCACGAATGCCGAACACTCCTCGACCTGCGAGGAAGAACTGCACGACGCACCCGACGACGAACGCCGCAATCACATACTTGTAGGCCAGCTGGGCGCCTTTGGCCAATCCGTTCATCCTGCCTCCTTCTCGACTCCCTCACGGAGCCTGTTCGCACTCACTACGCCACTCGGGCGCGCTCTCCTCGATCAGATCCTTCCTGATCTGATCACGCCCCAGAAGAGCCACAGCCCAAGGACACCCGAGATGAAGAACCCAAGCACCGAGATCGCGTTGATACCAAAGAGCTGTGGGCCTGTCTTCGCGAAGATCCCGATCAGGCTTGAGCCGATCAGTCCGCCACTTACGACGAGCGCGATCACAAGCCTGTTGAACAGCACGTCGAGCTTGTGCATGAACTCGTCGATCCCCTTGTGTACGAACCCGACCTCGATCTCCCCCTTGCGCACGAGATCGAGTGTCTCGTGCACTTGGTAGGGCAGCTCGGCCGCCATCCGTGCAAGGGTGAACCCTTCCCGACGTGCACGCGACGCGATCCGGTGCGGCGTGAACCGCTCGAGCATCAGGTTCCGCGCGTACGGCCGTGCAACTTCGAACACGTTGAAATCGGGATAGAGGTCGGCCCCCACGGCACCGACGGTCGCGATCGCTTTGTCGAGCATGACGAAGCGGGTGGGCAGCTTCAGGTTCATGCGGTAGATCAGGCTGAAACCTTCGCGAATCACCTGCATCGGATCGATGTCTCTCAGCGTCGCGCCGTAGTAACGGGCGTACACCTGATGGAGCTCGGCAACGAGCTCGGCCTCGCGATGTCGCGGATACTGCACCCCGAGATCGGCTAGCCGCTTTGGCAGCGCTTCGATGTTTTCCCCTGCCGCGTCGATGAAGAGCGCAGTGAGCTTGGACATGTCGGAGTCAGTGAGCTTCCCGCAGAGCCCGAAATCAACGAGGCCGATCTGGTCGGGCGCGAGCACGAGAACGTTGGCAGGGTGCGGATCGCCATGGAAGAACCCGTGGCGGAAGATCATCGTGAGCCAGGCCTCCGCGACGATGTACGCCAGTTCACGTCGCTGATCCATCGACCACGCGTCAAGCTCAAGATCGCGCAGCTGCACGCCTTCGAGGTACTCAAGCGTAAGCACACGCTCGCGCGTGTAGCTCCAGTAGGTGCGTGGAACGACAACATGCTTGTTGCCCGCGAAGTTGCGGTAGAACGCGTCGGCGTTGCGCGCCTCCTGGCGGTAGTCGAGCTCCTGCCGAATCGACCGGCCGAACTCGTCGACGATCTCGCCAACATCGATGAATTCGAGAGCCTTCACCCGTTCTTTGATGAAGCCCGCGAGCTGTTTGAGGAGCGAGAGGTCGGACTCGATGCGGGCGGGAGCCTCGGGGCGCTGCACCTTCACAACGACCTTGCGCCCGTTCGGAAGCACGGCGCGATGCACCTGACCGATCGATGCTGCCGCGAGCGGTGTCTCGTCGAACTCGAGGAAGAGACGTTCGATCGGTTGCCCAAGCTCCTCGGCGATCACTCGCTCGACCTCGGCGTACGCGAACGGCGTGACCGAATCTTGAAGTTGCCGGAGCTCCGCAATCATGTCGGGGGGGCATCACGTCGGGGCGCGTCGAGAGCAGCTGGCCGAACTTCACAAATGTTGGGCCGAGCTCGTCGAGCATCTCGCGCAGATGCCGTCCTCGTGAGGTGACCCGCTCGTCGTCGCTCCCCCGTCCACGCCGTTCGTCGAGGAGGTAGCCGAACCCGTGGCGCACAGCGACCTGAACGATCTCACCGATCCGTCCGAGGTTCGCCTGGCGCGAGCTCCGTGCCATGGCGTCAGTGTGACAGCGTGACGTCTACCGCGGGAAGGCGGCGGGCACGCCGCCATCAACCGTCAATACGCAGCCGGTTGTCGTTCTGGAACGATCCGAGACGAGGAACGCGACGGCCTCGGCAACATCGGGTCCGGTCACCGCACGACCCAGCAGACTGCGCTTCGCGTAGAACGCTTCGAGCTCGCTGATCGCAACGCCGTGCGCGTCGGCTCGTTCTTTACGGAGCTCGTCTGACCAAAGCTTCGAACCAGCAAAGATCGCGTCGGGGTTGACGACGTTCGCCCGAATCCCGTGTTTGCCGCCTTCGAGTGCGGCGATCTTCGCAAGCTGCACGAGCCCTGCTTTGGCGACGGAGTAGGGTCCGAAGCCCGCGCCAGGCGCGAACGCGTTCTTGGAAGAGATGTAGACGAGGCTCGCACCGATGCCCTGGTGCTCGAGGATCGACCAGACCCGCTTGGTAAGCGTGAAGTGCGACGTGAGGTTCACCTCAAGCGAGTGGCGCCATTCGGCTTCGTCGACATCGACGAGGTTGCCAGTCGCGGCGATGCCCGCGTTGAACACAACAGCGTCGACTCCACCCCACGCTTCAACAGCCGCGCTGACGAGTCCGTCGACGACCACGCGGTCCGTGAGGTCGCCGTCGACGGCGACTGCGCGACCGGGAGGGAGCAAGGCGAGTGTTTCGGCAAGCCCCTCGGCGTTCAGGTCGGCGATCGCAAGATGCGCTCCACGGCGTGCGAGGTCGACTGCCACGTCACGGCCGATGCCCGACGCGGCGCCCGTGACGAGCACGACGGTCCCGGCAAGCTCGGCGGGCGGCGGCGCAAACGTCAGCTTGTACAGCTCAAGCGGCCAGTACTCAAACTCCCACACCTGCGCAGGGGTCAGCCACGATGAGCCGCCAAAGGAATCGAGGGTCGCTGCGGTTGCTGCATGTGTGTGGGCGGCAAGCTCGAGCCGCAACCGCGCCGTGCCCGCATCAGGGCCGGCCGCGATACCGCCGACGTTCGGAACAAGCATCACCTTAGGCAGCGCGCTCTGCATCGGCGTTCCCTCAACCGCCTCGGCATCGTGGTAGGCCCGATAGTCCTCCTCGTAGGCAGTCACCTGCGCGTCGATGTCGCCGTCGGCGTCGATGACCGCCGTTCGCGGCCCGATTCGCAACATGTGGTCTGGCGTGCTGCGGACGGCGGCGACCACGTCAACGTCGCTGCGACCTGCAACCGCTCGCTGTGATGGGTCGACACCAAGAACCTGCCGACGTTCGCGCGAGAGTCGTCCGCGAAGCTGTGCGAGGAACTGCTCAGGCGCTGGGCCTGAGCCGAGCGCGACTTCGAAGATGTCGGAGCCGTGCGCTTCGAGATAGTCCTGCGCCTTCGCGACGAGCTCCAGCGTGAGCCGGTACGACTCCTCGTGCGTGTCGCCCCACGTTACGAGTCCGTGGTGGGCGAGCACGACTGCGCGACTGTCGGCGAATTCAGTGACAACCTTCGCAAGCGCAAAGCCGGGCCGAACGTACGGTGCAACAGCGATGTCGTCGCCGAGCGCCTCGCGCACGGCCGCTATCGGGTCGGGAGCGTTGGCGAGCGCACAGATCGCATCGGCATGGACATGATCGACGTGCAGCGCCGGCAGGAACCCGTGGAGGAGCGTCTCAATCGACGGCCGCGGCGCGTCGGCTTCAACAAGGCACCGCGAGAGGTAGGCAAGCATCTCCTCGTCAGTCAGGGTGTCGCGCTCCCGCAACGGCTGGAGATCGTCGAGCCACAGACCCGCGAAGTGGCGCGCTTCGATTGTGCGGAGGTCAGAGCCCGTCCCCTTGATCCGCAGAACCCATCGCTCGTTGCCGAGATGATCCCGCTCAAGGATCTTGCTGGAGGTGTTGCCACCGCCAAAGAGCACGAGCGTCGGGTCTGCACCGAACAGACGAGAGCGGGCGACGAGCCGGTCGAGCTCCGTCTCCCCCGGAATGGGCGGGAGGCCAGTTGGCACTACGAGATGGCGCGGATGGTCGCCTGCCAGGAGCCGCGAGGCGCCTGTACATCAACGGTCTCCCCGACCTTGCGGCCGAGCAACGCTGAACCAAGTGGGGATGTCGGGGAAACGGTTCCTGCACCACCTACGGCGCTGACCTCAGCTCGAATCGTTTCGCCGCGGTCGTCCTCGACCTCAACGACAGAGCCGATCGTCACAACGTCGCCGGAGCCGGTCTCGACGATGATCGCGTGGTCAAGACGGCCGCGCAGCGTGCGGATCCGGGCTTCAAGCAGCCCCTGCTCGTTCTTTGCCGCGTGATACTCGAAGTTCTCGGAAAGGTCGCCAAACTCGCGCGCCTTTTTAATGGCAGCAACGACGTCGGTTCGGCGCGGGCCTTCAAGCTCCTCGATCTCAAGGCGGAGTGCTTCTGCTTGCTTCGCAGTGAGGCGTTCCTCAGTCATGTGCGGGACGCTAACACGCCTTCGTGTGCTCAGCACACCTCATACGCCAGGTTCCCTCTCGACGAGCCGCAGACGATGTTCGAGCTGCGCGATCCGCAATTCGAGTTCTTCGACCTCTTCGCGCGTTACGAGACCGAGATCGCGCAGCAGGTCTTGGAGCCGTTGTCGGGCGCTCTCCGGCATGCGGAACGCGTCGTTGCGCCAACGCGATGTTGCATCTTCGATCAGAGCGCGGGCTTCGTCTAGACGCGGACCGACCGCCGAGACAAGCCGGTCGAGGGGATCGTCAGAACCAGGATTACCGGGGGCGTCCATGCTGCCTTGACCGGCGACGGGCACGCCGCTCGGCGCGCTTGTCATCGTCGGTCGGCACCGGGCCACCGGTGATCTTCTCTTCGATCTGCTCAACGACAGCCTCGACTTCGTCCATCGGTGTCGCCGGCGTCGGCTCGTCTGCGGCAAGGCGCTCAGCGCGTCGCATGAACGGCAGGCTCACGGCCTTGACGTCGTTTGGATCCTTGCGACGGGCGTAGTCGGGATCGCGCTCCATCAGGCCTGACAGGAGCGGCGTCGCGACGAAGATCGTCGAGACGGCACCGATCGTGATGCCAACCATGATCGCGAACGCGAAGTCGCGGAGAGTCGCGCCACCGAAGATGAACAGGGCAACGATCGGAAGCAGCGTGATCACGGAGGTCACGATCGACCGACGCAGCACCTCGGACACCGAGACGTTTGCGATCTTCGCGATGCTCGCACGCGGCATCAGCTTCATGTTCTCGCGCACTCGATCGAACACGATGATCGTGTCGTAGACGGAGTAACCGAGGATCGTGAGCATGGCCGCGACGGTCGCGGCCGTCACTTCGCGCCCCGAGATGGCGTAGACGCCCATTGCGATCGGGATGTCGTTCAGCAGCGTTCGCAGGATCGGAACGGCGAACCGCCAGCGGTAGCGCAGCGTCACGTAGATCGCGATCAACAGGAACGAGACGAAGACCGCGAGGAACGCCCCCTTCAGAATCTGCTTGCTGAAGCTCGCCGACACGTTCTTGACGCCGAGTTTCTGAGCGTGAAGCGTGTTCGTAATGGCGTTCGTTAGCGTTGCCTGCTCGGCAGGCTGGAGCTTCTTGATGCGGATCTGGAAGCTCTTGTAGACGTCGCTGCGCGTTGCGGTGCCGCGGCCCTGCACGATCGCGTCGCCATGGCCGATCGCAGCGGCTTGCGCGCGAACGACCGACAGTGAGGTGGGCTTCGGCGTGGTGAACGAGATCTGCACGCCACCCTTGAAGTCGATGCCAAGGTTGAGGCCCTTCGTGCCGATCGCGACAACGCTCGCGACGATGGCGACGATTGAGAGGATGAACCAGAGGCGGCTGCGACCGGTGACGTCGATCCGCTGCCACCGTGGAATGTCTGTTGGGCTGGCTCCCATGAACCGCGGATCGTCGAACCAGCGGAAGCCGGCGAGCAGACCGAGCAGCGCGCGAGTCGCGGCGACCGCGGTGATCAGCGAGATGACGGTTCCGAGCAGGAGCATCAGCGCGAAACCCTTGACTTCGGCGGTCGCCACACCAAAGAGGATCAGGGCGGTGATTGACGTGACGACGTTGGCGTCGACGATCGTGCGGAATCCCTTTGCGTAGCCCGCTTGGATGGAGGCACGCACGGACTTGCCGGCGCGAGACTCCTCCTTAATACGTTCGAAGATGACGACGTTTGCGTCGGCCGCAACACCGATCGTCAGGATCAGGCCGGCGAAGCCCGGCAGGGTCAGCGTGACCCCGAAGATCAGGATTGCGGCGTACATGAAGGCCGAGTAGATCCCGAGTCCAAGCACGGCGACGAGGCCGAGGAAGCGGTAGAGCAAAAGCAGGAAGAGCGCAACGACGATCAGGCCGCCGATTGCAGCGTTCCGCGCTTCGCGCAGGGAGTCCTTACCGAGCGTGGCCGACACGTCGCTTCGCTCGACGGTGATGAACTTGACGGGCAGCGCACCTGTCTGCAGAACGAGCGCGAGGTTCTTCGCCTCGGTCAGGTTCGCCATGCCTGTGATCTGGGCGCCACCGTTTGTCGGGTCGATGCCGTCTGGGTAGAGCTTGTAGTCGATCTGCGGCCACGAACGGACCTGGTCATCAAGGACGATCGCGAAGTGCTGTGCCGCGCCGAACACCGAGCCGCGCGTGGCTTCGAGCCGCGTGATCTGATGGAACACCGAATTGCCGTGCTTGGTGAACTGCATCGTCACGATCGGCTGCCCGCTCGACGGGTCGAAGTCCTGCTGCGTTCCCTTGAGCTTCAGATCCTTGCCCGACATCTGCGGGATCGGCGTCGTCTCGTTGGTCGGGTCGTGCTTGAAGAGGTAGTAGTAGGTCACACCGCTCGCGGGCAGTCCTGAAAGACCAGGGCAGACGACCGAAACGGCGCTCGAACACGTGATCACAACAGCCTTCGCCGGCACTCGGAGCACTTCGTAGCCCTTTGGCGGCCAGGTCGCTGCCGACGTGGTCGCGACGTGACGGATGCCCTTGGTCGTAACGACAGCCGAGTTGCTGGCGGTTGTGGTCGTTGCAGCCTTCGACGTAGACGTCTTTGCCTTCGGCTTCGGCTTCGGTGCGGTGAACGGCTTCAGGCCGACGACCGACGGATCCTTCTCAAGTGCGGCGAGCGAGTCGTACGGCCCGGCGATCTCCTTCTTCCCATAGGTGCGGAAGAGGTAGTAGGCCGCTGGCGTGCCAGTGAGACTCGACTGCACCCGGGTGAGGAGGTCGTAGAGGCTTGATGAGGCAACCGCCTGCTGGTTCGCGTCAACAGACGGAGAGATCAGGCTTGTCTCCAGGTCGTAGAGCTCAAGCTGCGCCGTCTGGCCGATGATCGCGGCCGCCTGGTTGATGTTGTGAACCGCCGGCAGCTGGATGACGATCTGGTTCGTCCCCTGCTTGCGAATCTCAGGCTCCGACACGCCCAGCCGGTCGACGCGGTTGCGCATGATGTCGATCGACCGTGTCATGTCGTCGGGCGTCAGGGTGTGGCCTGTGGGTGGCTGCGCCTGCAGCACGACTTCGAGACCTCCCTGAAGGTCGAGTCCTTGGCGCAAGCTCTTGTGGTACGGCGATGAGGGCACCGCGAGCAGGCCAACGCCAACGAGCGCGGCAACGATCAGCGCAACAAGAATGAGATGGGAGCGGCGCGAGGCCAAGGCCCGGGAAGGTTAGCGGTCGGCGGCGGCCGACTCGGGATCGGCTGACTCATCGTCAGCCTCAACCTCGACGATTTCGTCGTCGTCGTCGTCGGCCACAGCCACGGCAGCAATTGCACGGCGATCGACGTTCACGACAACGTCGGGAGCGATTTCGATGCGGAGTTGGCGGTCACCGATGTCGCGGACGACACCGTGCATGCCGCCAGCGGTGATCACCTCATCGCCGATCTCAAGAGAGTCCTGCATCGCTTCGTGATCTCGTCGGCGTCGCCGTGCGGGCAGCGCAAACAGCACCCAGAAGAGGATGGCGAGAATCACGATGACGACGAGAGGATTCATGCGGAGAGGCGGTCGAGCGCGGCGCTCTTGTAGGCCGCGAACGTTCCGTTGAGGATCGCGGCACGAGCGCCATCCGTCAACTGGATCAGGAAACGGATGTTGTGGAGCGAGATCAGTTTGATCCCGAGAATCTCGCCCTGGTTGACGAGATGCCGGATGTACGCGCGTGTGAACCGCGTGCACGCGGGGCAATCGCAGCCCTCGTCGAGCGGCCGTTGGTCGCGGGCGAACTGAGCGTTTCGCAAGTTAAGTCGCCCCTCCCACGTCAGCGCCGAACCGGTGCGCGCAGTACGTGTCGGGAGCACGCAGTCGAACATGTCCACGCCCGCCTCGATTACCTCCAAGATGCCTTCGGGATCACCGATTCCCATGAAGTACCGAGGTTTATGCTCGGGCAGCATGGCGGTCGCCTCATCGGTGACCGCGAACATCACGTCGCGTTCTTCGCCGATGGCAAGCCCACCGATTGCATTGCCGTCGAAGTCGAGCTCGGCGATCTCTTCCACCGACCGGCGTCGAAGCTCAGGGTCGATCCCGCCCTGGGAGATACCGAAACGCAGCTGACCCGGCGATCGCGGCGCGTCGCGCTGAAGCTTGGCCCAGTCGGTAGTTCGGCGCACCGCCACCTCAAGCTCGCGGCGGGTGACTCCTGCCGGCGGAACCTGGTCGAGGCACATCGCGATGTCGCTGCCGAGGTTCGCCTGAATCGCGGCCGCAAGCTGCGGGGTGTAGCGCGTTGCGGCCCCGTCGTAGACGTTGTTGAAGGTCACGCCTTCATCGTCGACCTTCGCGATTGTGTCGCGGAGGGAAAAGACCTGGAATCCGCCGGAATCGGTGAGGATCGGACCGTCCCATCCCATAAAACGATGGAGCCCTCCAAGCTCGGCGATCAGCTCGTCGCCCGGCCGGAAATGGAGGTGGTAGGTGTTCGATAGGACGATCTGCGCGCCCGCAGACCGCACTTCGAGTGGGTCGAGCGTCTTGACGGTCGCTTTGGTACCGACAGGCATGAACACGGGCGTCTGAATCGTGCCGTGCGCGGTTTGGAGGAGCCCGGCTCGGGCCGCCCCATCTTGGCCCACAAGTTGATAGACGGAAGTCACGTGCGAAGGATGACGTACGCCACGCTCGTCGCGTCTTTCAAAGGAGCAGCATCGCGTCACCGAAGGAGTAGAAGCGGTACCGCTCGGTGACAGCGAGGCGGTAGAGCTCGCGTGTCTGCTCTTCGCCGGCGAACGCCATGACGAGGGCGAGCAACGTCGAGCGTGGCAGGTGAAAGTTGGTCAGCAGATGGTCGACGCGGCGAAACGTGAAGCCGGGTGTGATGAAGAGGTTTGTCCGTCCGTCAAGCTGTCCACCTGAGGCGACGGTTTCGAGCGTTCGCACCGACGTCGTCCCCACGGCGAGCACACGTTCGGCGGACTGGATGCGCGCCCACGCGCTGGGTTCAACCGAGTACCGCTCGCCATGAATGACATGGTCGGCGAGGTCGTCCACCTGCACCGGACGAAACGTGTCGAGTCCCACGTGAAGCGTGACGTGTTCGACGGTCATGCCTGCGAGAAGCTCGGGAGTGAAGTGCAGGCCGGCAGTCGGGGCCGCAGCGGAGCCGGGGTCTCGTGCAAACACGGTCTGGTACCGGCTTCGATCCGCAAGGGGAGCCGTGATGTAGGGCGGCAACGGCGTTTCGCCGTCGGGCTCACCCGCGAGCGTAAGCCGCCAACGTCCGTCGCCAAGGTGCTCATGCAGCGTGACCGGCCCGTACGTCCCTCCCGGCTTCAGGCGGCGCGTCGGACGGGCCAGGCCAATCCATGTGTTGCCGTCAACACGTTCGAGCAGCAGCACCTCACCTTTCGGTGAAGCGATCGGGATTCGCGCCGGGACGACTTTCGTGTCATTCACGACGACGGTGGTGCCCTCCGGCAGCAGGTGTGGCAGGTCGGCGATCGTGCGGTGTTCAATCTCTCCCGTGGCGCGGCGGAAAACGAGTAGCCGCGCGGCGTCGCGCCGCTCGGCCGGGCTCTGGGCGATCAGCTCGGGAGGAAGCTCGTAGTCGAGTTCGTCGACGCGCATCGAACCAGCGTAAGGATCTTGTGACGGTTTGGGCTTGGGGGTTGCGTCCATCCGGGATCATTAGTACGGTCGGTTGGCCGTGGACTCCCGTTACGCCCTTCCCCCAGAGCTTGCCGCAGCGCTCGACCGCGCTCGGCTCCAGATCGAGGCGCTCGCGCAGACCGCCGACGAGCTGCAGATCGTCCTTCCCGACGCTGTCGGAAGTGCGCTTCGCGACGGGCTTCGCGAGGAGGCGGCGCCGATCTCTCGGCGCCTCGCCGAGGTCAAGGGGCTTGTGAATCAGACGATTCGACGCCTCGAGCGTCTTGAAGGCGACATGTTGGCCGAACGCCACGCACGGGTCGACGACCTGAGCGTGCTCGTCGACCTGATCTCCGGTCAGTGGCAGTCGATGAACGAGCGCCTCGACCGCATCGAACGGTCGCTCGAACCCCGCGGGCAGCTCGTGAAGCTGCCACGCGCAAACGACGCTTCGTAGGCGCCCCTGCGGTTTAGGCCGGTTCGTCTGCTGGTAGCTCAAGCTGGAACGTTGAGCCAACGCCGACGTCCGATTCGAGCGCGAGTTTGCCGCCGAGCGCCGTTGCGAGCTCGCGCGCAATCGTGAGGCCGAGTCCGGTGCCGCCGTCCGCACCCGAGACGAACGGACGGAAGATCACCTCCTGCTGCTCGGCGGGAATCCCGGGCCCCGTGTCACGGACACGGAAGCGCACGACGCTGCCCGAGCGATCGAGAGTCAAGCCAATCGCACCGCCATCGGGTGTCGCACGAAACGCGTTCGACAGGAGGTTCGCGACAATCTGAAGCACGCGATCGCCATCAGAGACGATCACCGTGGTATCGGTGATGGCAAGGCGGTAGTCGATCGTGCGTCGACGTGCCTCCTCACCGAAGGTGTCGTACGCCTGCCGTGCGAGTTGGCCAAGATCGACCTCCTCCGCGTGCACGGTGAACCGGTGCGTGTCGAGTTTCGCAAGGTCGATGATGTCGCCGACGAGCCGTTCGAGCCTCTGCGCCTCAGCTTCGACAACGCCAAGCGACAGCGCCTGTGTCTCAGGGTCGTCGATGACGCCTTCGAGGATCGCTGACACGTGTCCGCGGATGGCAGTGAGCGGTGTTCGCAGCTCGTGCGAAACACTCATGAGGAAGTTCCGCTCATGGGTCTCTGCTTCCGCGAGTCGCTCGGCCATCTCCGAGAAGCGCTCCGCGAGATGTCCGATCTCGCCGGCGCCGCGCGCAGGGACCGGCGTGTCGTAGCGGCCGGCCGCCACCTCATCTGCCGCCCGTGACAAACCAAGCACCGGCTCAACCAGCCGCCGTGACAGATACATCGCGAACGCCCCAGCGACCATCAGACCGAGCACGCCCGCAACGGTTAGCCGTCGGATGAGCGCCCACACGCTTGCCGTGATGTTCGTCTTTTCGCGCGCGACAACAATCGCACCAACGGGTGTGTCACGCGGCTTCACAGGTGCCGCGACAGCAATGAATTCGCTCGTCGTGCCGGGCGGAACGAACTCAAACGTCAGCATCTTCCCCGACTGCCAGTCGATCTTCGACTCCGGCAGCGTCGGGAGCCCCGACTTCTCTCCAGGGAACGGTGGAACCCCGACGTAGTAGATGCGGCTCCCCGTTGCGAGTTCCAGGCTCTTGCGGGCAAACGTCGGCGCCTTCCGTGAATCGGTCGCGCCAGGATTAAAATCGGCCTCGATCGCCTCGGTATAGAGCGTCGCGATTCCATCTGCCTGACGGCGGAGGTCGGCAACTGTCTGCTTGTGCGCGAAGTCCTGAAACAGCCGAATCGCAATCGCGGTCATCACGGCCCCTGCGAGCAACATGCCCAGGAGAAACAGGAGCGGGAGCCTGACCCGCAGCGAGGCGAACACGACGAGGGGCTTACGCAGGCGCGTGTTCCCGCGAAGCTTCCTTCGCCGGAGAGACCTTGTAGCCCACACCCCACACCGTCACGATCGGGGAGGCATCGCCCAGCTTGCGCCGCAACTGGCGGACATGCACGTCGACGGTGCGCGTGTCACCCGCGAAGGTGTAGCCCCACACACGTTCGAGCAGCTGGTCGCGCGTCAACACGAGCCCGCGGTGATCAAGCAGCTCCCACAGGAGGTCGAACTCCTTCGGGGCGAGCTGAATCTCTTCGTTGACAACCTTCACTTCGCGCCGACCGGCGTCGATCCGCAGGTCGCCATGCTCCAGCACTTCCGTCTCGAGATCGCGACGGTTGGGTGCTGATCGGCGAAGGATCGACTTGATCCGTGCCACAAGTTCGCGGGGGTTGAACGGCTTCGTCAGATAGTCGTCCGCTCCGACTTCGAGCCCGATGATCTTGTCGACGTCCTCGTCGCGTGCCGTGAGCATCAAGATCGGCACGTCGGAAGTCTGCCGGATCCGCTTGCACACCTCGATGCCGTCAAGGTCAGGCAGCATCAGGTCGAGCACGATGAGGGCCGGGTTGTTCGCTGCCTCAGCAAGGCCGGCGGCACCCGTCGAGGCTGTGCGCACCGTGTACCCCGCGTTCTTCAAGTAGAGCGAGACAAACGAGGCGATCGAGCTCTCGTCTTCAACAACGAGGATCGTCGGCGAGGAAGCCTGCGTCGTCATCGTGTCGCCCCAAACGGGACGATCGTGACAATTCGCTGCAACGTCTGCGGACGCGCACCGTTGATCGCATAGGAGCCGTAGTCGCTGAGTGCCGAGTCGCCGATGAGCGCCACTGAGCCGCGACCGACCGCAGAGACGCCGATGCCGGCACCGTCGATCTGGAGTGAGTAGCGCCCCGACGGGAAGAAGAACCGCACGTCGGTGCCCGTGTAGGCGCCGAACGCGCCAGCGACGGTGCTGCGCGACTTCGCCGAGAGCTGCGGAGGCGATCCGTCGTCGGATGTGTAGGCGAGCACCGTGATCGTGCCGGCCGAGATGTGGCCGTAGATCATTCCGCGCCCCGTGATGATCACGCGACCGCCAGCGTCGGTCGTGACGAACGATCCGTCACCAGGCGACGAGGCAGCCTGACCACCTGCGAATGCGACTGCGGGCAGAAGCAACGCAAGGGTGAGAGAGATGAAGGCGAGCCTACGCATCAGATGACAGAAGTATTCCCACCGCAAGTATGCCTCCACTGAAGGAATCGTTAGGAGATTTCGCCTGCTGTTTCGATATTCGTGGTTGGGCGGCTGTACCGTCTTGGCATGCACGACGCGACCACATTCGGCGCGGTGATCCTGCTTGCGAGCGCCGCTCTCGTCATTTCGCTTGGGACATCGAAGCTCTCCGAGCGGTTTGCGATCCCTGTTGCAGCACCGTTTCTCGTGCTCGCGGCGATCGCGTCGGACATCTTTCCCCGGCTTTCCAGCTCGATTGGCACGGTGGAGCGCGTCTCGACGGTTGCGCTTGTTGTGATCCTTTTTGACGGAGGCCTCGCGATCGGCTGGAAGCGCTTCCGCGTTTCTGCTGCGCCGATCGCGACGCTGGGAGTCATCGGAACCTTCGCGACCGCTGGGGGTATCGCGGTGGTCGCACACTGGGTGATTGGGTTCTCTTGGATCTCAAGCGGGCTGATCGGCGCCGCGGTCGCCCCCACTGATCCGGCCGTGATGTTCTCGGTGCTCGGCAACCGTGAGATCGAGGGCAGGACGGGAACGATCCTCCAGGGCGAGTCGGGCGCGAACGATCCTGTGGGGATTGCGCTGATGATTGGGATGCTCGAACTCGCTACGCATCCTGGGTCGAGCTTCTGGGTTGTCATCCGCACATTCAGCATGCAGATGGTTGTTGGCCTCGCGATCGGTGTGGTCGGCGGGATCGTGCTCGGGCAGACGATGCGGCGCGTGTCGCTGCCAAGCGCCGGGCTGTACTCCCTGCGTACGCTCGCGGCCGCCGGTGTGATCTATGGGGTCGCGACTGTCGCTCATGGGTCGGGCTTCCTCGCAGTGTTCGTCGCGGGGCTGCTTGTCGGAGATGTTCAGGCGCCGTTCAAGGAGGAGATCGAGACGTTCCACGACGCGTTGTCGTCACTTGCCGAGTTCGTCGTGTTCCTCGTTCTTGGGCTGACGATCTCGCTCTCGGCGATGGACGTCGGCGTGTGGGCCGATGGCCTGCTGCTCGCAGCGATCCTCGCATTCGTCGTGCGCCCTGTCGCCTGCTGGCCGTTGCTCATCCCGTTTCACCTCCGTAAAGGCGAGCAGGCATTCGTCCTTTGGGGTGGGTTGAAGGGAGCAGTGCCGATCTTGCTGGCCGCCTTTGCGGTCGCCCGAGGCGTCGCAGACGCAGATCGCATCTATGAGCTCGTGTTCGTGGTTGTCCTTGCGTCGGTGCTTGTGCAGGGGACAACGATCGCGGCCGCCGCCCGGCGCCTTGGCGTCGAGATGCGCTAGGAGCGTTCGGTGTCGGCCGACGGATGGTGCCCCATGTTCCAGTGGAGCGACGGCTCGAAGTGCCGCACAACGAGGAAAGCGAGACCGGCGTAGATCCAGCCGAGCAGGCAGTCGGAAACGTAGTGCTCACCCCCGTAGACCAGCGAGAACGCCATCGCGACGGGGTACAGCGCCACGACCACGCGCCACGGCCCTCGGGCGAAACGCCAGAGGAAGAGCAAGATCAGGAAGGCGTAGCCCGCATGGAGTGAGGGGACTGCGGCGACGTTGTTCGCCACCTTCTCGCCGTTTTGGAAGAGCGCCCCAAACCCACCGAACGGCAGGTCGGTGCCGACGGCGTGCGGGATGCGATCGACGTGCGGCAGGAACCCTTCGTCACCCGCGAGCCACGGCGGCACAGCCGGATAGAGCACGTACGTCACAAACGCCGCACCGGAGAGCAAACACACACTCGCTGCGTACTGCGCGAACAGCCGCTGATTGCGCACCCAGAAGACCCCTGCGAGCACGAGGGTCGCGAAGAAGTGCGAGAGATACACGACAAAGACGCCGTAATCCCACGCACGGGCGTCCCCCACCCCGTGCCAGAGATGGTGCTGCAACCAGACGGTCGGAACGGCTCCGAAGAAGAGGAACTTGTCGACGTCGAGTTGCGGGGTGACGTGTGCGGGAAAAAGCAAGCCGTCGGCGAACCCACGGAGGACGCCGTAGACCAGTAGGAGTACTGCGAACGGCGCCCAACCGGAGACGAACCGTGGGAGTCGCTTCGGGGTGGCTAGGGCGAACGAGAGGACGCCTAGCGTTGCCCACACGACACCGCGCCTGCCACCGAGCGGCGCCCCCCCAACCGCCCAATCGGCGGCAAGCGCGAGCACAAAGACGACAGGCCACAGCAGGTGCAGCAGCTGTCGGGAAATCCGTGGCCGAATCTCTCCCTCCATCGGCGGCATCCTGACATGTCTGGACGAGCTTGTCGCCCTTCGACGCGCAACTGGAGTTCAGAGCAGTGGCAGGACTCGCCCTGTTCGCGGGGTATCCGGACTGTTGAGGTGCCACATTCGCCCGACCCATCCGCGCACGGCCAAATGGCGCGGCTTCAAAGCCCCGTCGCGATCGCGGGTCTTGCGCTTCTCGTTGCCGCGGCCGGCGCCTCGGTCGCGATGCTGATCGCTGGGACGCCGCGCTCGAATACCGGCGAGACGACGGTCGCCGCTCCGCCTCCCGTCACGACTCCGACGACCGTCGAGCCTGTCACCACCGCGCCTGCCACCACCGCGCCTGTCACGACTGTCGCCGCGACAACGACCGCAGGAACGAGTCTCCCCGTAACCACGGTGGCGACGACAACCGCTCCCGCGCCAACTCGGCCGCAGGAGTCGGTCAGCGATTGGCCGTCCGGCAAGCATGGGTGGACGGTCGTGCTCGGCTCGTACCCAACCGCAAGCGGTAAGGCGGCGGCCGGCCAGGTCGCGGCTCGGGCGAAAGCTGCTGGCTTGAACGAGACCGGCGTACTCACTTCCGACGGGTTCTCGAGCCTACGCGCGGGCTATCTCGTCGCCTACGCCGGGGTCTACAGCTCGGCCGATGCAGCGGCGAACGCTGTGGCGGCCGCACGCGTCGCAGGGTTCGCAAGCGCGTACGCGCGCGAGATCGCGCCGTAGAACGCCTGGCGAGTTCGCGGAAAAACCGAAACACTTTCTTCAATACCCGCCGCTACTCTGGTGCTACGAGCGCGGTGGAGGACGTCGCACTCTTAGACAACGCCCGCAGTTGTCGACGGAAATTTCGCTGGTACCGGCAAAAAGCCGGGTGATAGAGTCGGACCTAAGACGCGAGTAGCGCTCGTCAAAGCGCGACATGTGTCTGGCCCAACAGGAATACCTCACCGCCGATGCCCAGGTGGTGTATCTCGCTTTCGCACGAAACGACCCCGCCCCGCACAACCAGGGAGAAGAGCCGACCAACTATGGACGAGCGAACTCTGCAGATTCAGCACTCGCTGTACCAGTACTCACGCGCGATCTATCGCACCATCAAGGATTTGATCGATCCCTATGTGGATCACTCGACGCAGCTTGTCTACCGTCGCGAAGTGCTGGGCGCCTGCGAGAGCACCATGGAGCGTCTTGCGACCGATCCGCAATACTTCTCCAAGCCTGATCGGGCGCTGTTTGGCGAGATCCGCCGCTACTTCCCGATCACGGTTCAGGCACAGGTTTCGTGGGCGGTCAGCCACGGGGTCAACGCTGCGATCACGTTCATTGAGGAGCAGATCGAGGCCGGCACGTTCGACGGCGGCCTTGCTCATTGCCATGCGACAACCCGGAAGGGCAAGCCGTGCCAGCGCACGCCACTGCCAGATCGGGACTATTGCCCGTCGCATCAGCACCTCGAGCGCTCACGCGCCGCGGCCTGAAACCCGAATTCTCGGCGCTCGCCGCTCTCTGCGGCAACAAACTGAGTTGATCGCACCGCGCAACAATGCGTCTGTCGGCATGCCGAAAACGCAGAGTGCAGGGGTTTGTTATTGGCCGTCCCGCGCGGGCCGAGAAGGCGATAGGCTCGGACTGTGAGCCACGACACAGACAAGCTGATCCGTCAGCTCTCTCTCGTGGCCTTCCTCATGGCTGAACGGCGGCCGCTAACGGCGCGCGACATCAAGTCGAATGTGGAGGGCTACCAGGAGATGAGCGACGAGGCGTTCGCGCGCCGGTTCTATTCCGACCGCGCGGAACTCGTCGCGCTTGGTGTGCCGCTCGACTCGCAGCGCGACGAATTCACCGGTGAGGAGCTCTACACGCTTCGATCGGAGCGCTACTTCTTGCCGCCGCTTGAGCTTGACGACGACGAGCTCGCCGCGCTCCAAACGTGCCTCTACCTGCTCGAAGGCCGCTTTGCGTACGCCGAGCCGCTCCGGCTCGCGCTGCAGAACCTCGCGCTCGGGCGATCGGCCGGAGCGCGCGACGATGCTCCAACCGCCACAGCTATGAGCGTCGAGGTTCGTGACCCTGACTACACGCCTGAGCTTCAGGGTCGACTCGGCAAGCTCGAAGGGGCGATCTCGAAGCAACGGACAGTCAAGTTCCGCTACTGGTCGATCGGCCGCGACGATGAGCGCGAGCGCACGATCAACCCGTACGCCCTCCTCCCTGAAAACGGCACGTGGTACGTCATTGGGCAGGATCTCGACGACCAGACCGTCAAGAGCTTCCGGGTCTCACGCATCCGTTCCGACATTCGTTTCGCGACCCGGCGTGAGCGCGACTTCCGCGTTCCCGAGGAGTTCAACGTCGACGAATACCGTGGGCGAGCCGAGTGGCAGTTCGGCGAGATGGTTGGCACGGCCCGTATCGAAGTCGCACCTGACACTGCGTGGTGGGTCAGTCGGGCCTATGGCGGCGAGCGCAACGAGCTCGACCACGACGTCTTCGTGACGCAGTACGCCTCCCTCACGTTGCTTGCCCGTTGGATCCTCCGCCAGGACGGTCGAGCCGTTCCGCTCGAGCCAGCGGCGTTGCGAAAGCTTGTTGTTGACGGCGCCAAAGCTGTGCGCAAGGGGCACCATGGCGCCCCGCCGAGCCCTGCCGCTGAGGCGCTGCGTGCCGCAACCGATGGCGTCGTTGAGCGCCCCGCTGGGCCGGTTGCTCCAGAGCGCTTTGGTGTGTTGCAGTCGCTGCTCGCCTACCTCCTTGCCGCATGTGGCGAGGAGCGCGAGGCGGTCATTCCCGCCGCTGAGCTGTCGAGCCGTTTCTCAATCGCCCCTGAGGCACTCGAAGAGCACCTCTCCCTGCTGAATCTCGTGAACTTCGGTGGCGGCTGTTATGCGGTGTACGCCGAGCTCCACGGTGACGAGGTGCACGTCGACAAGGAGCTCTTCGGTGACACGTTCCGACGTCCGCCTCGACTCACCCCGCTTGAGGCACGCGCTATCCGCCTCGCACTCGAATTTGTCGGCCCGATGATCGCCGCCGGTGCCCAAAGCCCGCTCGACCGTGTCCGAGCCAAGCTCGAAGAGACGTTCGGCGTGTTTGAGCTGACTCAAACACCAACGCCCCAGGCGGGCGCGGAAGAAGATCTCGTGCTGCAGCTCACCCGTGCGATCACCGACCACAAGTTGATCGAGCTTGAATACTTGAAGCCTGAATCTACCGAGGTCACGACGCGGCTTGTGGAGCCGTACTCGATCGAGCGCCGTCTCCCCCACTGGTACGTCCACACGTGGGATGTGGAGCGTGACGCGCCGCGCAGCTACCGCCTCGACCGTATGCGCAAGGCGAAGGTGCAGAAGCAGATCTTCACGCCACGCGAGGGGTTTGATCCGTCGGAGCTCAACCACGCGACCACCGCCCGGATTTGGTATTCGCCGGAGGTTGCACGGTGGGAGGTCGAAAAGGGCGCCCGCCTGCTCGTCGACGGGTCAGCGCTTTCCGAGCGTGCTGTCGGTAGCGCCGACTGGCTCGTCGGAGAGGTGCTGAGCTACCGCGGCGAGGCAGTTGTTCTCGAGCCTGCCGATCTTCGTGAACGGGTTGCGGTTCGCGCGGCAGAGCTTGAGTCGGAGCTTCGGGCTCCTACCGCTTCCTGATCTCAGCAAGCGCCCACTGGGCATGCTCTGCGAGCAGCGGATCGTCACCGTGGGCGTGGTGTTGCACGGCTGCGGCGAGCGCCGTGTTTGGTCGCGCAGTGTTTCCCGCAGCGACGAGCGCGTTTCGGCGGAGCCAGCGGGGATCGCGCCGCGGAACGTAGAGCCGTTCCATGCCAGCCGGGAGACCCTCGCGCTGTTCGAGCCAGCTGACGAGGTCGACGTGGGCGCCGACCGCAGGTGTGGAGTTGGCGCTTCGCTTCTCGGGTCCTCGGTTCCACGGACACACGTCCTGGCAGATGTCGCAGCCGTACACCTGGGCGGCAAGTGGGGCTCGATAGCTGGCGGGTATCGGCTCAGGTACCTGCGTCCAGTACGAGAGGCATTTTGTCGCGTCGAGTACGCCGACTTCGTCGAGCGCGTCGGTCGGGCAGGCGTCAACGCACGCGGTGCACGACCCGCATCCGGGTGCGATCGCTGGAGTCGGCTCTAGCTCAACCGTCGTCACCACCACCCCGAGCACGATCCACGAGCCGAGTCCTGGCGCGATCACCATTGTGTTCTTTCCGTAGAACCCGATTCCCGCACGGACGGCCGCTTCACGGTCAACGTGGTCGTTCTCGTCAACGAGGACGCGGTAGGAGCCGCCGAGTGCGGCCCCAAGCTCCTCAAGTCGGCACCGCAGGTCGGCGTACGCGTCGCCCCAGGTGTATCGCGGCAGTCGACCGAAGGCTTCGGGCCGCTCGGGCTCGGTGCCCGCGAATGCCAGCGCGCCCGCGACGACGCTCTTTGCGCCGGGCACCAGGAGTTCCGGGTGACATGACACTTCCGGTTTCAAGGTTGTGAACTTCAGTCGGCCAAAGAGGCCACGCTCCCTACGCTCACGGATGTGACTCTCGGTGTTTGCGTACGGCTCGGCAACCGCCACGCCGACCGCGTCGATTCCACATTGATCTGCGAGCTCCCGCAGTTCGTCGGTCGTCATACGGCCATTTTCCCCATACAGGGCTGCCCGCGAGCGCAACGGAGGTTTACACAGCTTTTTCGGAACCACTGCTAGGGTTGAAGTCCGGGTCTCTCCCCTGGGAATACCACCGACTTTCGTGCCAACCGATCTTTCCGCAGGCCCTGCAGGCCCACCATCCGACGAGGTCATCCTCGCCGCTCGCATGCGATCAAAGTCGCGCGCCCAACTCGCACGCGCAAAGGAGATCGCTGCTACCCACGGTCTGACGATCGAGCGCTACGACCTGCTGCTCTGCCTGCTTGCAGCCCCGGACGGGAGCCGGACGATGAGCATCGGCGAGCTTGGACGCCACCTGCACCTGCAGCAGACTGCGGTAACTGAACTCGTCAATCGCGCCGAATCAGCCGGGCTTGTGCGGCGCGCGCGCTCCGAGTCGGACAAGCGGGTGACGCTCGTCGTCCTTGAGGATGCGGCCGCCCAGACGACGATTCGCGTGTTTAACCTGCTCGGATCGGGCCGGTCTGCGTTCGATGACATCGTCGGCGACGCCGGTCAGCGCGACAGCCGCGAGCGCTAACAGCGCGTCTTCGCGTTTGCCCGGTCGGCGAACTCCACCATGCTATGGTGCGTTTGGGGCGGGGAGAGCGCCCCACTTCCGCTCCTGAGCCGGGGCGGCGAACCGGGGGCCACAGCCTGGTGTTTGTCGCCCCGGCCGGGCGGATACACCGAGGAGGCTCTAGCCGAACCCGAGGATGAACTTGGCATCCTCGGACATCCGCTCAGGTGTCCAAGGCGGATCGAACGTCAACTCCGACTCGACCGTGCCCACACCAGGAATCTCGCGCACGACACGCTCGATCTCCTCCTGAATCATCGGGCCAACAGGACAGCCCATCGACGTCAGCGAGAACGTGATCTTGACATCGTCGCCCGTGATCGCTGCGTCGTAGAAGAGGCCAAGCTCGACGATGTCCATCCCGAGCTCGGGATCCTCCACCTGCCGGAGCGCTTCGATGACTTCGTGTTCAGACGGCACCTAGCGAGCGTAGCTCACAAGCACAGGCACGCGCCGGATTGCGGTTCAGAGCCGTAACAAGGCTGTTTACGCCATGTCTCGCTGTCCGGACCCGTTGCTACGGTGACGCGCGGTGCCACTGGCAACTCCGATGTTCCAGGCTTTTCGCGGCGCCGAGACTCCGCACTTTGTGAACGAAGCGGAACTCGAATACGCGAAGCTCCTCGACTACTACGGGGTGCCCTGGATGTACGAGCCTCACACCTTCGTTCTCGCCCGAGACGAGGATGGGCGCGTGACGGAGGCGTTCACTCCCGACTTCTATCTCCCGGAGCAGGATCTGTACCTCGAAGTGACCGTCATGAAGCAGTCGCTCGTAACGCGCAAGAACCGCAAGGTTCGTCGGCTCCGCGAGCTCTACCCTGACGTCAAGATCAAGCTGTTCTACGAGCGCGACTTCGCACGACTCGCCTCGCGCTACGGCCTGCGCCAAGCGTCGTAGTTCGTGGGACACGACGACAACTCAATGCACGCATCCGACGATCGGGTGGGTGACGTCTACCTCGACGCAGCCGCCCTCGCCTCACGCATCGTCGAGCTTGCGGCCGAGATCGCACGCGACTACGACGACCGCGACCCGATTCTTGTCGGCTCGCTCAAGGCGTGTGTCCCGTTCTCAACCGACCTTTCGCGCCAGCTCGGAATCCTCCACGCCATCGACTTCGTTGAGCTCGCGGGCTACGGCCAGGTCGAGACGGGCGGCCACGAACAAATCCGGTTCCTCAAAGACCTTGACCTCAAGATCACCGGACGCCACGTCATCCTCGTTGACGAGGTTGTCGACACGGGCCTGACGCTGCACTACCTAACGCGAATGTTCGAGCTCCGCGAGCCAGCATCGCTTGCGGCTGTGGCGCTCTTTGACCGACCGTACCGTCGCCTCGTCGACGACCTGCCGCTGAACTACGTCGGCTTCACGATTCCCGATGAGTTCTTCGTGGGTTACGGGTTCGATCTCGACAACCGCTTTCGTAACCTGCCCGACCTTCACCTCGTGCGATAGCCGCCGCGCTGCCACCACAATCGGACTTGGCATACAGTTTAGTCGTGGCTAAATTTTAGTCGTGGCGGAACTTCCTGAGCAGCTTCCAACCGGCCTTCGCACGGTTGACGAGGCGCTACACCGCACCCGCTTCCGCGCGGCGCCCTTCCTCGGCCCCGCCTTCATCGCGTGTGTCGCCTACATCGATCCAGGCAACTTCGCGACGAACATCGCGGGCGGCTCGCAGTTTGGCTACACGCTCGTGTGGGTGATCGTCGCCTCGAACCTCATGGCGATGCTCATTCAGACGTTGTCGGCAAAGCTCGGCATCGCGACCCGCCGCAACCTCGCCGAGACCTGCCGCGAGCAGTTCTCCCGCCGCACCACAATCGCGCTGTGGATCCAAGCAGAGGCAATCGCTATGGCCACTGACCTCGCCGAGTTCCTTGGTGCCGCGATCGGGTTCAAACTGCTCTTTGGCATCAATCTGTTTGTCGCAACAATCCTGACGGCGATCGCGGCGTTCGCGATTCTGTCGCTCCAACGGTTCGGCTTTCGACCGTTCGAAGCCGTCATCGCAGCAATCGTCGGTGTCATCGGCGCCTGCTACCTCGCGGAACTGCTCTTCGCATCGCCCGATTGGGGCCTGACGCTCCACCACGCTGTCGTCCCAAGCTTCCAGGGAGAGGATTCGGTGCTGCTCGCGGTCGGCATCCTCGGCGCAACCGTGATGCCGCACGTGATCTACCTCCACTCCGCGCTCACGCAAGATCGCATCGTCCCCGAGTCGGCAGAAGATGCGCGAACGCTCATGCGCTACACGCGGCTCGATGTGCTGCTCGCAATGTCGCTTGCGGGTTTGATCAACCTTGCAATGCTCGTGATGGCAGCGAGCACATTCTTTGGCAGCGGCCTCCTTCACGTCGACTCGCTCGAAGGGGCACATCGGACGCTTGAGCCGATCCTTGGCCCAGCGGCCGGCACGCTTTTCGCGATCGCCCTGCTGGCATCGGGCCTCTCGTCGTCAGCGGTCGGCACGCTCTCCGGTCAGGTTGTGATGCAGGGATTTATCCGGCGCCAGATTCCCGTCGCCGTCCGCCGGTTGATCACGATGGTTCCAGCGTTTGTCGTTGTCGCGATCGGTGTTGACCCATCACGAATGCTTGTCGTCTCGCAGGTCATTCTCTCGTTCGGCATCCCGTTTGCCCTGATCCCACTCGTGATGTTCACGGCGAAGCGCGAGATCATGGGTGACCTCGTCAATCGGGGCATCACCACGTTCGCAGCGATCATCGTGGCGACGATCATCGTCGGGTTGAACCTGTTTCTCCTCGTCCAGACGTTCGGGATCTAGCCCGTGTGAAGCCGGGGTTTCCCGGCCACACAAATCCGCAGGAATTCCGTACGCCGACCTGGGCCGAACGGGATACGGTGTGCGTCGTGATCCATCCTGAACTCATCGATCTGCAGGCAACTCCCGCGGTCGTCACGCACCACACGACCGACGCCGAGCATCTAACGGAGCTCTTCGACGAAGGATTCGAGGCGCTCTATACGCGCCTGGCAGCAGCGGGGGTCGCCCCCACCGGCGCGCCGTTTGCCCGCTATCTCTCGGTAGGCGAGATCTTCGAGGTTGAGCTTGGCGTCCCCACGTCGGAAGCATCGTCGATCCCGACTGTTGATCTCCCGGAATGTCAGGCGGCACGCCTGCGGTACGTCGGGCCCTACGAGGGGCTCCGCGACGCCTGCGCCCAGCTCTTCGAGTGGATTGGCGAATACGGCCGCCACCCTGCGGGCCCGTTCTGGGAGAGCTACGTAACCGACCCTCGCACCGAGCCTGATCCGGCGAAGCGGATCACCGATATTTACGTCCCGCTCGCGGGTTAGAGGTAACCCATCGGATCGACGGGGTTTCCGTTGATCCGAACCTCAAAGTGCAGATGCGGCCCGGTGCAGTGACCGGTGCATCCGACGTAGCCAAGCGTTTGACCTTGGCTGACGACCTGCCCGCACGTCACCGCGATTGAGGACTGGTGCCCGTAGGCGGTTGCGAGGTTGCCACCGTTGTCGAGGATCACCAGGTTGCCGTACCCCTCCTCCCAACCGCAGTAGATGACCTTCCCGGTGGCGGCAGCGCGGATCGGGGTGCCCGTTGAAACGCCGATGTCGATGCCTTCGTGCATTCGTCCCCAACGCCAGCCGTACGGGCTTGTGACAGGGCCGGACACAGGCCAGATCAGGCCTGCGCTCGACGGGGTGGCGGTCGGAGCACCTGAATTCGTCTGCTGGGCGGCACGGATCTGCGCCGCGAGCGATTCACTCGCTGCCTTGAGAGCGTCGATCTCCTCCGCCTCGGCGCGATCTTTGGCGCTCAAGGACGAGAGTGCAACGAGCTTCTGCTGCCGATCAGCATCAAGCGCATTCTTGGCGCCGAGTAAGGTCAGCTTCACAGAGCGCGTCTGCGCGGCGCGGGCGGCGATCACACGTTCTTCGCCCTTCACCTTCGACCGCACAGCGCGTGTCTTCACACGAGACGCCTGCATCGACCGCTTTGCCTGATCCACCTTCGCCGCAATCAGCTTGTCTTCGTGACCGATGCGCCGCACGAAGTCTGACTGAGAAATCATGTCGTTCAACGAGCCGGAGCCAAGGTAGACCTCCCACGTCGAGGGCTCGCCGCTCATGTAGATCGTGACAAGCCGCTCCGTGAGGTGCTTGAGCGCCGTGTCGTACTGAGCCTTCAGCGTGTTCAGTCGCTGGGTTTGCAGCACGTAGAGCTGCGCAAGGGCGTGGAGACGCTGCTGGTGCAGGCGAACATCCCGCTCGAGGGTGGTGAGCTTGAGGGAGACGTCACCGACCTTCGTCTCAAGCGTCCGAATCTGGGATGTGAACCCGTCGATCTGCGTCTGGAGCGACGACTCGCTGGCTTTGCGTGCGCCGAGCGAATCCTTCAACGCCTGGATCTTCGAGTCGACCTGCTGCTTCTTGGCCGTGATCGGCTGCACCGAATCGCCGAAGGCGGGCGTGCTCACACAAAGCAGGCAGATAACCGCCACGAGAAGACGCCGCGTCATTGCAACGAACCTTCGCCCCGGGTGGGGCTACTCCTTCGCCGAGCCCTCGTCGATGATCCGAAGTGCCTCGGCGGCGGTGCGCCGGAGAGGCCCAACGAGTTCGCGATAGTCCGTGTCGTCGATCTTGCCCGTTCGATGATCGAACTCGAGCTCTTTCAGCGCGGCAAGCGCGCGGTCTCGCTCTTCGATGACGGCGATGCGCCGTTCCTGCTCTGGCGTCGGCCCATCGAGCGGCGCGTCGAGGTCGTCGGCGTGCTGAATGAAGGGCAGCGCGGTTAGGAGCACCGCGAGCGCAGCGAGGATCGCGCCGAGAGCGAGTGAGATCATGCGCGGGCGAGCGCGAGTCGGGCGACGAGCCGCTTCTGCTCGCGCGCATCTGGCCACAACGCGACCATCGAGCCAATGATGAAGACGATTCCGGCAACCCACAGCAGGTTGACGAGCGGCTTCACGAGCACCTTGAAGTAGACGCCCTCGCCTTGCTTCTGGTCGAAGATCACGTAGAGGTCCTCGGCGCGGAGCCAGTTTGTGTGGATGCCGACCTCACGCGAGCTGGAGCCGTCTGCGAAGTAGGCGTTCGTGCCGCTCCGAAGCGTTCCGGTCGACCTACCCGTGAACGTCATGACCGCTCGTGTTTCCGACGATGTCGGCCCCTTCTCGACCTCAAGGTTCTTGTAGGTGACGTTGTATCCAGCGACGCTCATCGTCTGGCCGGGGAGCAGCAGCTGCTCCTTCGTGGAGCCGTACGCGCTCGATCCTGCGACGCCGATCGCGAACAGGACGATTGCAAAGTGAACGACATACCCGCCGTAGCGGCGACGGTTGCGGCCAACGAGTTCGGTGAGCGACCCGGTTGCGCGGGTACCTCGCACGACTTCGACAACGATCGTCGTAAGAACGAACGCGCAGAACGTGTAGGCGATGATCCCGGGGATCGAGGAGCCGGCACCGAGGATGAGCAGCACGACGCCTGCGGTGAGGGCGACCGAAATCGGCCAACGGAGCGTTGCTATCAGCGAACGCACCGACGCACGACGCCATGCGATCAGCGGCCCGATGCCCATCAGCAGCAGCAGCGGCAGCCCGAAGGCGCGCAGGAAGAAGTCGTAGTAGGGCCGACCGATCGTCTTTGACTCGCCGAGAAACGCCTGGGTGAGCACAGGGAACAGCACGCCCCACAAAATCGTCAGGCAGAGCGCCACAAGCAGCAGGTTGTTGTAGAGGAACGTCGCTTCGCGTGAGAGCGCCGACTCAAGCTTCGTGCGTGCACGCAGCAACGGCAGACGACTGAGGATCAACCAGGTCGAGAAGATCGCCGTCGCGCAGACGAACACGAGGAACCATGGGCCGATCGAGCTCCTGGCGAACGAGTGGATCGAGTTGATCACGCCGGAACGCGTGAGGAACGTGCCGAACACCGAGAGTTCGAACGCGAGCGCAACCAGCACGACGTTCCAGATCTTCAGCATTCCCTTGCGTTCCTGGATCATCACCGAGTGCAGGAACGCGGTGGCGGCAAGCCACGGCATGAGTGCCGCGTTCTCGACGGGATCCCACGCGTAGTAGCCGCCCCAGCCCACCTCGACATATGCCCAGTGCGAGCCGAGCAGCTGCCCGAAACCGAGGAACATCCAGGCTGCGAGCGTCCATCGGCGGGTTGCGATCAGCCAGCGCTCGTCGGCCTGCCGTGCGAGGAGCGCACCGGCGGCGAACGCGAATGGGACGGTGAGTCCGACGTAGCCGAGGTAGAGCATCGGCGGGTGCGCGACCATGTAGGGGTTCTGCAGGCTTGGTGTCAGGCCGGCGCCGTCAACCGCACGTGACTGCGTCACAAACGGGCTTGAAACAGCGACCAAGATGAACGAGAAGAACGTCGCGACACCGGCAAACACCGGCACCGTCCATGCGATGAGGTCGCGTAGCAGCCGCTTGTTGAGCGTCACCGAAAGCGCTGCGTACCCGGTGAGGATGAGGAGCCAGAGGAGGAGCGACCCTTCCTGCCCACCCCAGAACGCCGAGAGCGAGTAGAGCGTCGGCAGATCGTGGCTTGTGTGCGACGCGGCGTACACGAAGGTGTAGTCGTGGCGAACAAGCGCCGAGGCGAGGATTGCGCTCGCGATGAAGGTCGAGACGAAGCAGGCGATCAGCGCGTTGCGCGCCGAATCGACAAGGCGGCGACGGTTGGCCATTGCGCCCGTGATGCCCGCTGCGAGCGCCCAGAGGGCAAGCCCGAAGCTAACGATCAGCGCCGCGCGACCGAGATCGGCCACTTACGACCCGTTAGTCGTCGTGTACTTGCTTGGGCACTTCGTCGTCATGTCCGTCGCGACGAACGTGCCGTTTTTCATTGCGCCCGTGAGGTTCACGTGGCGACCGACCTTGAAGAGGTCAGGAACTGAGCCGTGGAAGTTGATCGGGATCGTCTGGCTCTTGCCGGAGATATCGCGGAGGCCGAAGGTGAGGCCGGTTGTGTGCGACTCACCCGCGACCGGGCCAATGACTTCACCGGTGAGCGACACGGTGCCGGTGTGTCCGGCAAGGTTGCTCGGCTGCAGGACGGGCGTCGAGTTACCAACGACGGCCGTGTAAAGCAGGAACACCGCGAGCAGCATCGCAATGGCGAGCGCCACGACCAGGCGAGCAGGATTACGCTTCGAGCGGGCCACTGCCAGAAGTGTACCCCACCCCGGATGGCACAGTGTTAGGAGGGTGTGAGCCGTTCGACCGGGCGGTGGTGCCGCGGCGAGCTAGGCGTCGACCTGAGCCGCATCAAGGCTGCGGCCCGGCACGCGATACCCGTGGTCGGCACAAAGCGACCCCGGATTCTCTTCGGTCAGTGCGTCACAGTAGCCCTTGCCGTAGGCCGCACGCATGAATGCAGCGACGACCTCGAGCGACCACTCTCCGATGCCTGCAGCCTCGCGCCAGAGATCGGCGAGACGGAGGTCGATGTCGAGTTCGAGCAGGTCGATACGGCTGGGCGAACTGCTCATGTAGGAGAGCCTAGAGAGGCCTCCGGACGGACCGACCCCGGCGACCACTACGCTTGCCGGGATGACAAAGTCCCTGCATATCGGGCCAGCACGCGTTCCGTCGCAGGACAGCCCGGACGCGGCAATCGCCCTGCTGCTCGAGCGCGGATACAGCGCGTGTGAGCTCGATTTCGAGGGGAAGTTCTGGATGAGCTACGAGTTCGCCGAGCGCTTTGGTGAACTTGCCCGCGACGCGAGCATCGTCCTTTCCGTCCACGCCCCGATTGCGGGCTTCATGGGCCATGCCGAGCGTGGGAAGAAGTTGAACATGGCGGTCGGGATGCTCGATCACTCAGCGGGGATCGCCACGGTCGCGGGCGCCGAAGTTGTTGTCTTCCACCCAGGTTTCCTCCTTGGCCGCACCCGTGAGGACGCGATCGACTCGGTGTGCGAGCAGCTCGGCGAGCTGCGTGAGCGGCTTGAGGGGAAGGATCGCGCCGTTCCGTTCGGGATCGAAGTGATGGGTCGTGTCCGCGAGCTTGGGTCGCTTGATGACGTCGTCGAGATCGCACGACGGCTTGGGTGGGTGCGGCCGGTGATCGACTTCGCCCACATGCACGCCACCTCTGATGGACAGTTCCTCTCGGTCGAGCCGTTCGTCGAAGCGCTCGCGAAGGCCGATGCGGTTTTGGCGCCTGGTGCGCCGTTCCACATCCACTTCTCGGACATCCAGTTCGCAAACCGCAACGAGACCAAGCACCTCCCCTACGGTGATGGAACGCTGCGCGCGGAGCCGCTGAAGCAGGCGCTTTCTCAGTTCGACCGCCCCGCCACGATCATCTCGGAGTCACCCGATGAAGAGTCGTCGCAGCGGATCAAAGCGATCCTCCAGGCCTGAGCAACTCTGCAACACGCCGGACACACGGTTTTCCGTAGAGTCCAGGGCATGCTCAATCCAGCGATCTTCAAGGCGTACGACGTCCGCGGCATCTACGGGACGGATCTCGACGAGGAGGGCGGCTACGCAATCGGCCGCGCCTACGTTGAACAGTTCGAACCGCGCAAGATCGCCGTTGGGCGCGACATGCGTCTCGCAAGCCCGTCGGTCGCTGCAGCCGTAATCGAAGGCGCCGCCGACGCGGGCGCCGACGTCATCGACCTTGGTCTTGTCGGCACCGAGATGGTCTATTTCGCGGTCGGCAACCTCGCGCTTGAAGGCGGGATCATGGTCACCGCCTCACACAACCCGAAGGAGTACATCGGGATGAAGATCGTGCGCCGGGGCGCGCTGCCCGTGGGCGGCGAGTCGGGTCTGCTCGATGTTCGCGACCGCGCCGTGAAGGGCGAGTGGCGCGACGCGACACGCGGAACGATCACCGAAGAGAACGTGTGGGATGCCTACGTCGACTGCGTGCTCGGCTTCATCGATCCCGCTGCGATCAAGCCGCTGAAGATCGTCGTCGATGCCGCAAACGGCATGGCTGGCGTCATGCTCCCCCGCGTGCTCGACCGGCTGCCGCAGGTTGAAGTTGTGCGGTGCTACTTCGAACCCGACGGGTCGTTCCCGAACCACGAGCCAAACCCGCTGCTGCCGGAGAACCGTGACTTCATCATCGAGAAGACACGCTCCGAGAAGGCCGACTTTGGGGTCGCCTACGACGGGGACGCAGACCGCTGCTTCTTCGTCGACGAGACCGGCGAGTTCATTCCGGGCGACTTCACCACTGCGCTCTTTGCCGAGACAATGCTCGCCCGCGAGCCCGGCGGCACCGTGATCTACGACGTCCGCGCCTCGTGGGCCGTGCCGAAGGCGATTGAAGCTGCGGGCGGGGTTGCCCTTGCGAATCGCGTCGGGCACGCGTTCATCAAGCAGCGCATGCGCGATGTCGACGCTGTCTTTGCGGGCGAGGTTTCAGCCCACTACTACTTCCGCGACTTCACGAAGGCAGATACGGGCGTTGTGCCGTTCCTCGTGATGCTCGAGATCGTCTCGAAGCGCGGGCAGAAGGTCTCCGAGATTCTCGCGCCGCTGCGCTCGACCTACTTCCTCACAGGCGAGATCAACACGCCTGTTGCGGACGTGCCGCTGAAGCTGCAGGAGATCAAGGATCGCTACGCCAGCCAAGGCAAGGTTTCGCACCTCGATGGTCTCTCGATCGATGCCGACGACTGGCATATGAATATCCGCCCGTCGAACACGGAGCCGTTGCTCCGCCTCAACCTCGAAGCGCTCTCTCAGGAATTGATGGAGAGCAAGCGCGACGAGGTGCTTGAACTCATCCGCTCGTAGAGCTGCGAGCTACCAGGTGCGTTTGGCGCGGACGATCACATCGATCGCGTTGCGCACACCCGCATCGGTTTCGACGGGGCGGATGACGGACTCGGCGCGTTCGACGGTCAGCTCACCCAGGTGCGGCACCACGTCCTCGGCGGTGTAGAGCACCGACGCATCCTTCGGGCCGCCGTGCCCTTCGGTGAGGTTGCGAGAGTCGTGTGCGACGAGCAGGAACGTTCCGCCGGCGGCGACTGCGTTCGCTGCGCGCGAAACGACCGGGCCAAGCTCGTGTTGTGGGAGCTGCAAGTAGAAAAGGATGACGAGATCAAACTCGTGCTTCGGCGGCTCGTAGGTCGTCAGGTCGGCGACGAGCCACTTGCACTCCACCCCACGAGACGCAGCGAATTCGCGCGCCTTCGCGATGCCGATGTCGGCGAAATCAACCCCCGTTGCGCGCCATCCCTGCTCGGTCAGCCAGATCGCGTTGCGTCCCTCACCGCAGGCAAGGTCGAGGACGCTGCCCGACATCAGGCCGTCTGTCTCAGAGACAAGAAACCGGTTCGGCTGAGCCGTCCAGACGAGTTCCTTTTCGGCGTAGCGTGCGTTCCAGGTGTCTGAGTTCACGTGACTGACGGTACCGGCCAATCGCGGCCCGACCGTTCGAGTCAAGCGCAGAGCGGTGTCAGCCGGGCGTGTCGGCCACAACGAGCTCGCGGAAGAGCCGCTCGACCTGCACGTCGAGGTCGTCGCAGATCCCGGTGTGCACCTCGGAGCGTCGACAATGTCTTTGAGCAGGATCGGCAGCCCGTGCGCCGGACCGAGCACCTTGCCGTCGGCACGTTCCTTGTCGGCAAGAGCTGCCTCTTTGAGTGCGTCTGGGTTGATCTGGGTGACGGCGTTCAGGCCGGGGCCGCTCTTGTTCAGGGCTGCGATACGGTCGAGGAACATCTGGATGAGCTCGACCGAGGTGAGCTTGCCCTCTTCCATCATCTTCTCGGCCTGCAGGCCGGTGAGCGTCTCAAGGTTGAGGATGGGGGCCTTGTGGTGGCCGGCGGTCATCGCTGATGGCACGACTGCGATCGGCAACACAAGACCCACGGATACCGCTGCTGCTGTCAGCAGACGGCGAGGTCGCGTTCGAAACATGTGGGAACCCTCCTGCGAGGAGCGAACTCCTCGATAACCACCCAAGGGGCGGTGTGTGGAAATGGAACCCGTCGGCGTCGTCGGGTGGAGATGGCGGACGAGGATCGTTCTCGTCCTCCCTCGGTGATCTGAGGGGTGCGGCGACATCGCCACTTGGCGCAGGCTCCAAGGCCTGTTCCCTGGCACCAGTGTAGATCTTTACCGAATCGACACAACCCTCAACCGCCCGTCTATATGTCCATCGGGTTCTCGAACGGAGGTTGGGGCGATCCTCTGCAAAGATCGCACCGTGACTCGTGTGGCAAACCCCCACTACGATCCGGCCTCCGTGCCCCCGGTCGACCGCACCGCGCGTGCGTTTCATGCGTCGCTTCGCGGCTACGAGCCAACTCCCGTGCGCGGCCTAGCGGCCGCCGCAGAGGAGCTCGGGCTCGCTGCGCTGCTCGTCAAAGACGAGTCGCGTCGGCTCGGGCTTCCGGCCTTCAAGATCCTTGGCGCCTCGTGGGCAGTCGAGCGAACGTGCCGCGAACGCGCTGACGTGCACACCCTGGTCGCGGCGAGTGCTGGCAATCACGGTCGCGCGGTCGCCCATGCCGCGAAGCTCCGTGGGCTCTCGTGCCGTGTCTACCTGCCGGCGCGGTCGCTCACGGTGCGGCGCGAGGCGATCGCCTCGGAGGGTGCTGAGGTGATCGTCGTCGACGGCACGTACGAAGACGCAGTGACGCTCGCGAGCGCTGCCGGGTTGGAACCGGGCGTTGCGACGATTGCGGATGTCGGCGACAGCGGCCCGGCCGAGTGGGTGATCGACGGGTACGCGACGCTGTTTGATGAGGCGATGGAGCAGGCGCGTTTCGACACGATCGTCGTGCCGGTCGGGGTCGGCTCCCTTGCCGCGGCCGCAGTGCGGCTCGGCGCCGAGGCCGGCGTCGAGGTGATCGGAGTTGAGCCCACGACCGCCGCATGTCTCGCCGAGTCGCTCGCGGCCGACAGACGCGTGACGATCCCCACGCCGGGAACGATCATGGCCGGCCTCGATTGTGCGGAGGTCTCGGCCGCCGCATGGCCATCGTTGCGTAACGGCATCACTGCGACGGTGGCGGTGACTGATGCGCAGGTGCGCGAGGCGATGGCGGAGCTTGCAGCGTTCGGCCTGACGATTGGCGAGTCGGGCGCCGCACCGTTCGCCGCTGCACGCCTTGGCGTGTGCCGGACGGGAAGCCGCGTGCTGCTCGTCGCGTCCGAGGGCCTGACCGCAGTCTCGCCTTAGCGGGGCCTACTCCGATGCCATCGCGGGCAGGCCGCTCACGTGCGCATCGCGCGAGGAACGTCGCGGCACAAGGAGCGACGCACCGACGCCCACAAGCAGCACAAGGGTGCAGACGAGGAACGTCACCGTGTAGCCGTGCTTGTCGGGGTACAGGCCTTTGACGTTCGCGGCCAGAATCGTGGCGGCGACTTCGGCGCCGATTGCTCCGCCGATCGTTCGCACGACGGTGTTCATGCCCGAGGCGACTCCGGTCTGGTGTGACGGCACGGCTTCCACAATCAGGTTTGCGAGCGCGGCGAACGCGAAGCCAATGCCAACGCCCATGAGCGCCGAGGCGAGGTACACCTCCCACTTCGCTGAGGTGAACACAAGCACGACGAAACCAAGCGTTGTGACAATCGCGCCAACGACGAGCGGTACTTTCGAGCCGACGACCGTGGAGAGGCGACCGCCGATGTTGCTGCAGATGAGCATCGTGATCGTCGTTGGCACGAGGAAGAGTCCCGACTGCGTCACGGTCGCGCCGAAGCCATACCCCGTAGAGGTGGGTGTCTGCACGAACTGCGGGATCAGCACGAATCCGCTGTACATCCCGAATCCGAGCAGGATCGCAGCGAGGTTCGTTGTCCAGACTCCGGGTAGCCGCATCATCCGCATGTCGACGAGCGGGTGCTCCGACTTCAGCTCGGCGACCACCCACCACGCGGCAACAACGAGTGATCCGGCGATCAGGCCAACTGTCTTCGTTGACCCCCACCCCCACTTCGACGATTCGCTGACGGCAAGCAGGAGGGCCGTGAGCCAGGTTGAGAGCAGCGCCGCTCCGAGCCAGTGGATGTCGCCCTTCGCACGAATCTCCGATTCGGGGATCGCGACGACCGCGATGACCGCTGCACCGAGCGTGACGACGAATGGGATCCAGAAGAGCCAGTGGTAGGAGAGCGTCTCAAGGATCGGGCCGGCGAGCACGATCCCCAGGCCGCCACCGATGCCAAGCAGTCCCGAGATCAACGCGATCGAGCTCGCGACCTTCTCGCGCGGCAGAACATCGCGAATGATTCCGAACGAGAGCGGGAAGATCGCACCACCCATTCCTTGGATCAGTCGCGCGACGATCATCATCGGCAGCGACGTCGCGATCGCGCCGATCAGCGTTCCGAGGGCGAGCGCAAACAGGGTGATACGAGCACCCGCTTCTTGCCAAACATGTCGCCGAGGCGTCCAGCGATTGGCGTCACGACCGACGCGGCGAGCAGATAGGTGGTGAAGATCCAAGCGACCCCGGAGGCCGTCGTGTGCAGGTCGTGCTGCAGCACCGGTAGTGCCGGAACGATCAGCGACTGCAGCAGCGAGTAGGCGGAGCCGCCGAGCGCGAGGGCCGTGAGAACCAATCCCGGCTTCGCAGCATGACTCGGTCGGGCGCTCACGGTCGTCACGTCGACAACCTTAGAGGACGACGTCCCGGTCACCGGAAGTTGCAGACCGCACCCACCCGAGGTGTTAGCGTTCAGCCCGTCATGACCGTGCGTACCGGCGGGGTTCTCCAGCCAAGCATCTGGGCCAGTGTCGTCAGCACCGACGCCTTGGTGCTGCGCGACTGGTTGCTCGCCCTTGGGTTTATCGAGGAGCTGATGATCCCGGGAGAGCGGCGGGGGTCAGTGCACCACTGCCAGTTGGACTGGCCGGACGGCGGGCGGGTACTTCTCTCCAGCACTGACGAGCGCCAAACACCCTGCCGGCCCGGGACGAGCTCGCTCCATGTCGTCACCTCTGACCCTGACGCCGTGCTGGAGCGAGCACTCAGCATCGGCGCCGTGGTTGTTCATCCGATCGTGGATCAGACCGACTACCCATCACGCGACTTCACCGTGGAAGACCCAGACGGAAACCACTGGACGTTCGCGACGTTTGCCGGCTAGTACGACCTGACGCATCGAAGCGCCAGGAACGCACCGCGGTGCAGGTGTCGCGCCACCGGAACGCATTGCGTGCGAGCGGAGAGTGCAGCGGCGGGGGTGGGATTCGAACCCACGGAGGGGGTTGCCCTCAACGGTTTTCAAGACCGCCCCATTCGACCGCTCTGGCACCCCGCCGTGTAACTCCTCAATTGTTTTGACCGGCTCGTCGCCGGCGGTCCCGTTACGACTCGATGCGCGCGGGAGCGCCGTATGACTGCAGCACGTCAGGCACGTCGCCCCCGAAGTTCTCGAGGATCGCGAGCACCCAGCGGTCGGTTACTGCTGTGCCGTTGAGCGTGTGCGGCACGGTGAGTTGCTTCTCACCCTCCCGCCACCGAACGCCCAGGCGACGCGCCTGATAGTCGGTGGTGTTTGAGCATGAGGTGATCTCCCGGTATCGCTGCTGGCTTGGGAACCACGCCTCAATGTCGTACTTCTTCGCGGCCGAGGCCCCGAGATCGCCCGCCGCGACGTTGATCACGCGGTATGGCAGACCCACGGCCTGCACAAGCTCTTCCTCGATGCTCAGGATCCGCTCGTGTTCGGCCGCCGACGTCGTCGGGTCGCAGAACACGAACATCTCGACCTTCTGGAACTGGTGCACCCGGAACATGCCGCGCGTGTCACGCCCAGCAGAGCCCGATTCGCGCCGGAAGCACGACGAGAACGCGACGTAGCGCATCGGCACGTCTTCCAGGATGTCGCCCATGTGGAACGCGGCGAGCGGAACCTCCGACGTGCCAACGAGGTACAGGCCGTCGGCGGGAATCTCGTAGTAGTCACCCTTGTCGCTCGGGAAGAACCCGGTTCCATACATCGCCTCGTCGCGCACGAGCACCGGCGGCAGCATCGGCGTGTGCCCGTGTTGCGACACCCGGTCGAGCGCGAAGCGATACAGCGCCATCGAGAGCAGCGCGGTGTCGCCCACGATATAGCCGAACCGAGCACCCGAGACCTTGGCGGCACGATCCATCTCGAACCGGCCAACCTCGGTGTGCTCCTTGCCCGAGCCCGGGCCGGTCTCACCCACACGACGAATCTCGACGGCGTCGTCTTCGCCACCATCGGGCGCCGACGGGTCGGGCGGATTCGGAACCTTCGCGAGGATCTCGTTGCGCTCAGCTTCGGCAGCCGCGAGCTTCTCCTCAAGCGCCTGCAGCTCCTCCTTGATCTGCTTCAGCTCGGCAAGCTCCTCCGGCGTTGGCTTGCCCTGCGGCTTGCGCTGCTTCGCGCGCAGCGCATCGACCTGCGGGACGAGTTCGCGCCACACATCGTCGGCGGCGATCGCAGCGTCGAACAGACCCTCATCGCCACGGCGTGCGAGAGCGGCGCGGATCGCGTCCGGATTCGAGCGGGCTGCCCTGAGATCAATCACGCGGGCAAGTGTAGAGGGCCTGCGGCCCGGTCAGTCGTCGAGCAGGCGTTCGATCACCTGCGCGACACCCTGCACCTCGCCGGATGGGCAGACCCAGTCAGCAACAGCCTTCACCCGTGCGTGCGCATTGTCGACGGCAACGCCGTACCCAGCCCACTCAAGAAGCTCGACATCGTTTTCGCCATCACCGAACGCAACGACCTTGTCGGGGCTGAACCCGTACTTCTCGGCGAGCACCTCAAGACCGGCACCCTTCGTGACGCCTGCCGCAGCGAATTCGAGGAAATACGGCAACGACTTCGAGATCCACAAACGGCTGCCGAAGCGGGCCTTCATCCGAAGCTCAAGCACATCAAGCGCTGCAGGATCACCGACACACACGATCTTCGTTGGCGGTGTGTCGAGCCAATCGAGCAGCGGCCCCACCTCGGTGATCGCAAGCCCCTGGAACCCGGCGTACGACCGGGTGTTGTCGTTTGCCTCAGCCACATGCAACTCGTCGTTCAAATACACGTTCGGGTTCGGCCACCCCTCCTCCGCGAGCGCAGCGATCGTCTCAAGGGCGAGCTCCGTTGGGATCGGCGTGTGGCGCAGCCAGGTTCCGTCGGCGTCGAGTACGACTGCACCCTGGTAACAGACGGCTGGCTCGGGCAGGCGCTCGAGCGGAATCACCCGCCGCATCGACTGCACCATGCGGCCCGTCACAGGGATCACGCGCAAACCAGCAGCGCGGGCCCGTTCAATTGCGGCCCAGGTGCGGTCGCGCACAACCCCGTCCTCCCAGATGAGAGTGCGGTCAAGGTCGGTTGCGATGACCTCGACATCCCGCGGAAAGCGCGCGGGAAGGGACTCCAAGATGTCCGGGCTCAGCCTGCTGTGGCCTTGACCACGTAGGCGGAGACGTCAGAGATCTGCACGTCTGTGAGCCTACCCTTGAACGGCGGCATCGTGCCCTTGCCGTTCACCACCCTGTCGACAACCGTTGCCAGAATCGGCTTCGTCGAGTCAAGGTCGGGGCCCATCGTCCCCTTCGCACCCGCATCGGCAAGCGTGTGGCACGCGTTACAGCCAGACGCGAGGAACGCCGCCTTTCCCGCATCGGCGTTGCCGTTCGCGTACTGCTTGGGCACCGACGGTGCCATCGATGCTGGCAGCGGGCCTTCAATCTCGCTCGCGACGGGCGACACAACCTTGCCGCCCGGGCGCTCGCAGCCTGCGAGGACCAGCACGAGGAGGGCCAACAGGAGAGCGGAGAGGAGAGTCTGGCGGCGGTGCAAGGCGCGGATTCTATACCGATGTTTGTGACATATGCATCGAGAACCGTCGACAGGTATCGAGAGATCCCCATACGAATCGCGAAAACGCTGCAAATGCGGGCCCAGAACCCCACCGCTACATAAGACCTCTCTAAGAGTCGCAGCGGAGGCCCTGTCATGCCCACCCCGCTCGCTATCATCGGCGGCATGAAGCGCAGAACCTATGGCCGCGACTTTGGCCTCACTATCCGGATGCTGTTCACGACGGGCATGCTCGGCCTGCTCTACGTGATCTTTGGCGTCGTCCTGCTCAATGCTTTCAACGTTGGGTTTGCCCCGATGATCGTGATCATCGGCGTCCTCGCCTTCGTTCAGTACTACACCTCCGACAAGCTCGCGCTCGCTGCCGCGGGCGCCAAGGTCGTCACTCGTGAGGAAGCCCCCGACCTCCACGACATGGTTGAGCGCCTCTGCGCGATGTCCGACCTTCCCAAGCCGCGCATCGCGGTGATGGACACCCCCGTGCCGAACGCGTTCGCTACGGGTCGCTCACCGAAGCACGCCGCCGTCTGTGTGACGACCGGCCTGTGGGAGCGGCTTGAGCCACGCGAGATCGAAGCGGTACTGGCTCATGAGCTGTCGCACATCGCGAACCGCGACGTGCTGATCATGACGGTCGCCAGCTTCTTCGCGATGATCGCCGCGTTCATCGTCCGCATGGGTATGTGGACGGGAATGATGGGCGGCTTCGGTGGCGGCAACAACCGCGAGAACAACAACAACGGCATTCCCGTATGGCTGATCGTGATTGCCGTATCCGCGATCACCTACGCCGTCAGCTTCATCCTGATCCGCACGATCTCGCGCTATCGCGAGTACGCCGCCGACCGCGGTGCCGCGCTGATCACTGGAGCACCCGAATATCTCATGAGCGCGCTGCAGAAGATCTCGTCGCAGATGACGTTGATCCCAAATCGCGACCTGCGCCAGGTTGAGGGGATGAACGCGTTCTTCATCATCCCGGCCGGCGTCAAGTCGGTTGCATCGGAGCTCTTCATGGATCACCCGCCGATCGAGAAGCGCCTCGCGGCGCTCGCGACGATCGCGCGGGAGATGGGCCGCCCGGTTGCCTAGCCAGGCAGCCGGGTAGGCCAACCGCTCGATGGGCTTTCGCGACGCACTCTTCGGCAAGAAGAAGCTCGCCGAACCAAAGCTCGACCGTCTCTTCGCTCTCGCGACGGCGACGGTCACCCTCGAAACGGAGCTCGGCTTGAAGTCGACGGGCGATGCTGCGGTCACGTTCAAGCCGCTCAGCTCCGGCGACTTCGACCGTGTCGATAGCGACACAGACGAGCTTCTCAAAGCTACGGCAGCATCGGCCGGCACGACGGTTGAGCGGCACACCGACACCTACGGCTTCGAGTGGGTGATCGTTCGCGACCCCGACATCGAGGATCTCGTGACGTCGGTGCATCTCGTTGCGAGCGAGTTGACGGCGAAAGGCTTTGGCGCCCAACTGCTTGCTGCCGCGTTCAAGTTTGAGGGTGGCGAACGCCCGACCTACTGGATCTACGGGTTCAAGACAGGGACATTCTGGCCGTTCATCCCGCTTGCCGACGGCAAGAACCGCGAGAACGCACGCGAGCTTGAGCTGAAAGCCAAGCTCGAAACCGAGCTGCCGGTCGAGAAAGACCTGACCCGCTGGCTCGGCCTCTTCGACGCCCCGATCTAGGTCGCGTGAGCCGCTAGCTGGCGGGCTTCTCGGCGGCGGGATCGGCCTCGGTGGCCTCGCCCTCGACCGTTTCGGGAGCTGCCGCGATTTCGCCTGCGGGCGCGGCACCCGAACCGAGTTCTGCCTTGAGCTTCGCGAGTTCTGCGTCGACCTGCCCGCTCTGCTGGATCTCCTTCAGCTGACGGTCGATGTCGTCACCCGACGAGAGATGGTCAGTGAGCGTGCCGGCCGCTGTGAGCTCGTCGACGGCCGCGGCACGGGCCTGCATCTGCAGCGTCTTGTCCTTCGCACGATCGATCGCAGCGCCAACGTCGGCCATGTTGTCGCCGATGCCGGTTGCGGCTTCGGTGATGCGCACGGAAGCTTCGGCGGCTGAGTACTGCGCCTTGATCACTTCCTTCTGGGTGCGGAACGACTCGACCTTGGCTGACAGCGTCTTCTCGCCCTCGACGAGCTTCGTCTGCTGCGCCTCAAGCTCCTGGCCCTGCTGCATGATCCCCTCAAGCTGGCCCTGGACAGCCGCCTTGCGGGTCAGCGCCTCACGGGCGAGGTCTTCACGGTTTGCTGCGAGCGCGGCCTTCGCCTGCTCGTCGAGCTTCGCAACCTGCTGCTGCATCGAGGTGTACTGCATTTCGAGGCGCTTCTTGGCCGTCGCGACGTCGGCGATGCCCCGCTTCACGTTCTGGAGCTGCTTGAGCTGTTCCTCGTACGAGTAGTCGAGCGTCTCGTTCGGGTTTTCGGCCTTGTTGAGGAACTTCGAGTACTTCGCCTTGATCAGTGTCGACGTGCGGGAAAGCAGACCGGCCATCAGTCCTCCAGTGAGATTGCAAGTAGCCTACCGGCCGTGCTGCTCGCGACAAGCATGGATTCGCGATATCTCTCGAACGGATACGTCGTTGGCGACGAGCCGGGCGGCGTCTGCGTGTTCGTCGACTCGGGCGCACCGCTTGAACCGTTGCTCGCGTTCATCGAGGAACATCGCCTGACGCCAACCCATGTACTGCGCACACACAGCCACGGCGACCACGTTGTTCACGAGGCAGAACTCGGCCTACCCGTCGTGCTGGGGCCACTTGTGACCGGTGGTTTGACCGTCGAGGCGATCCCCACGCCGGGGCATTCCGACGACATGGTGTGCTTCGTGATCAACGACCAGTGGGTCTTCTCAGGCGACACGCTCTTCAAGGACGCGGTCGGAGGCGGCACCTTTGAGGCGATCCGCCACGCGGTCATGGACGTCTACATGGCCATGCCGCACGAGCGCCGCGTCCTTCCCGGCCACACCGATGAGACGACGATCGGTCGTGAGTGGGAACACAACCCGTTTGTGCGGGTGTGGCGTGGGATCGAGCCTGAGGGCACCGAGCGCGTCTCGGTCGTCGGTCGCGACGCGACGCTGATTGGCTGGAGCCCCGACTACGACGGTAAGGGCAAGGCGTGGGTTCGCTTCGACGACGGCACCGACGCGATCGTCGGCGGCTCGCGCGTCGAGCGCGGCTGAATGAGCTAGACCTGAATCACGGCAAGCTGCGGGTGGGCGCTCGCCATGGCCGCGAAGTCGTCGTCCTGCGTCACCACGGGTAGACCATGCTGGATCGCTGTTGCCGCGATGAGCGCATCGAGGACGTTGGCCTTGACCCCATGCTCACGGCAGTCGTGCACGAGCCGTGCGAACGAACCCATCACCGCGTCGTTGATCGGGATCGTGTCGGCGGCGCGGGCAAGCGCGAGTGTTTCTGCCCGTCGGGCACGTTGCTCAACGGTCGCGGCTGCGATGACACCGAGCTCGAGCTCGCCCAGTGTGATCACCGAGACTGCCACATGTCGCGGCATGCCCCCTAGAGGGCGACCGCTCTCGTGGGCGATGAAGACCGAGGTATCCGCGAGACCGTAAGTCAAATCTCGTCAATCGTGTCGCCGACGAGTCGATCAAGGTCACCTCGGAGCCCAGGGTCGGCCTGCTTGTCGCGCAACTGCTCAGCGAGCCAATCGCCGGGGAGCCAACGAGTACGACGTCGGTGCGGGACGATGTCTGCGATCGGAGCGCCCCTGTTCGTGAGCGTAATCGTCTGACCTGCCTCGACGGCAGCAATGACATCTGCGGTGCGGTTCCTCAGTTCACGCACGCTGACCTCCATGTGCGACACCGTAGCACTTCATCTGTTCAACGTTAGCGACCTCGTTGGCGGCTGTCACCTGTCCGAAGCGGCCAGTAGCGTCTTGGCGTGCGCTTGATCGTTGCTCGCTGCGAAGTCACCTACACCGGCCGCCTCTACGCGCACCTGCCGGAATCGACGCGCCTGCTGATGATCAAGAACGACGGCTCGGTGCTCGTGCACGCTGATGCCGGTGGGTATAAGCCTCTTAACTGGATGACGCCGCCAACCGTCTTCGAGGACGAGGGCGACATCCTCGTCGTCCGCAAACGGGCGGGGAAGACCGAGGATCGCCTCGAGATCAAGCTCCTCGAGGTGCTCTCAGACGTGGAGCACGACATGGGAGAAGCGGCCGGCCTCGAAAAAGACGGCGTGGAGCGCGACCTGCAAGAAGCGCTCGCGGCTGCACCCGAGACGCTCGGCGAACCCCTCCGCCTCGACCGGCGCGAGTGGCCGACCGACGTCGGCCCCGTCGATCTGATGTGCCGCGACGAGGACGACGGCTGGGTTGCGGTCGAAATCAAGCGCGTCGGAACGATCGATGCCGTCGAGCAACTCACCCGCTACCTCGACTTCATCCGCCTCGACCCGGCAAAGGCCGAATGCCGCGGCATCCTCGCCGCACAGCAGTTCAAGCCGCAGGCGATCACCCTCGCCGAATCGCGCGGCATCGCCTGCGCAGTCGTCGACCTCGCAGTGCTGCGGGGCGAGCGCGAACCTGAACTGACGCTCTTTAGCTAGGCGGGTACGTCGGCAAGCCGCTCGTACGCGGGCACCGTGAGAAACTCGACGAACGTCTCACCCAGAGCAACCTCGGCAAAGAGCTGCTTTGCGGCATCGGACGCTTCGACCATCGCGAGCTCGGCCTCAACGGCGTCTCGCGTCGTCTTCCCCGCCTTCACCCAGCTCCAGATCTGCGCACGCGAGATCTCGGCGGTCGCCGCTTCCTCCATCAAATTGTCGATCGCAACGGCGCCGGAGCCGCGCAGCCACGCGTCGAGATAGCGCACAACAACCGACACGTTCACGCGCACACCCTCCGGCGTCACCGACCTGCCCGGGATCTCGAAGTCGATCAGCTGCTCCGCGGTTACGCCGACATCCTCACGAAGCCGCTCGAGCTGGTTCTCGCGATCGCCAAGCACTTTGTCGAACTCGGCCATCGCGGTCGTGACGAGGCCGGGGTGCGCAACCCATGTCCCGTCAAAGCCGCTCGTCGCCTCCCGCGCCTTGTCATTCCGCACGTTCGCGAGGGCCACTTCATTCACAACCGGATCCTTCCGCGACGGGATAAACGCAGCCATACCGCCAATTGCATGGGCGCCGCGCTTGTGGCAGGTGCGCACGAGCAGGTCGGTGTAGGCCTTCATGAACGGCACCGTCATCGTCACCTGAACCCGATCAGGCAATACCGCGCCGAGCTTCTTGATCGTGCTGAAGATCTAATCCCACCGGCCGGCGTTCATCGCGCAGCCGTACTCGCGCAGCTCGTAGAGGATCTCCTCAAGCTCGAACGACGCCGTGATCGTCTCGACGAGCACCGTGCAGCGGATCGTCCCCTTCGGAAGCCCGAGCTCTCGCTCGGCCAGACAGAACGCCTGCGCCCAAAGACGTGCCTCGCGATGAGTCTCAAGCTTCGGGAGGTAGAAGTACGGCCCGCTACCGCGCGCGATCAGCTCCTGCGCGTTGTGGAAGAGGTACAGGCCAAAGTCGAAGAGGCTGCCTGACATCCGCTCGCCATCAACGAGGACGTGCTTCTCCTCCAGATGCCAACCGCGCGGACGCATCACGAGCACGGCAACGTTCTCGTTCAGTCGATAGCTCTTGTCAGGCGTCGCGAGGCTGAGCGTCCGCCGAATCGCCTGCTTGACGTTGCGCTGCGCCTCAACAACGTTTCGGCCCGTTGGTGAGTGCGCATCCTCGAAGTCGCACATGAAAACGCGGGCGCCCGAGTTGAGACCGTTGATCAACATCTTGCGATCGGGCGGGCCGGTGATCTCGACTCGACGGTCGCGCAGATCGGGTGGCGCCGGCGCTACGCGCCACTCGGCATCGCGGATCGCGGCGGTCTCTTCGAGGAACACCGGCCGCTCGCCTGCATCGAACCGCTCCTGCTGCCGTCGGCGTTCGCCGAGCAGCTCTTTGCGCGTTGGGTTGAACGCGCGCTGCAACATCGCAAGAAAGTCGAGAGCGGCGGGCGAGAGGATTTCGTCGTCGGGCCGCCCGATAACGACGACCCCCTCAGCCAGCTGAGGAGCGTCCGTTGTGGTCATGGTTCCTACGCGGCCGCCGGTGCGGTGTCCTGAGACTCGAACTGCTCCTCTTCCGTCGAACCGACGAGAGCGAGCGTCGAGCTCTCGCCGCCCGAAACAGTCGTTGCAACAAGGTCGAAGTACCCCGCCCCCACCTCACGCTGATGGCGTGTGGCGGTGTACCCAAGCTCCTCAAGCTCAAACTCGTGCTCCTGCAGCGCAACGTACGCCGCCATGCCTGACTTCGCGTATCCCTCGGCCAGCTCGAACATCGAAGAGTTGAGCGAGTGGAAGCCGGCAAGCGTGACGAACTGGAACCGGTAGCCAAGGTCACCGAGTTCCTCCTGGAACGTCGCGATCTGCGCATCGTTCAGGGCACGCTTCCAATGGAACGACGGCGAGCAGTTGTACGCAAGCAGCTTACCGGGGTACTGCTCGCGGATTGCCTGGGCGAACTCACGGGCCTCACCCATGTCGGGCGTCGACGTCTCAAACCAGAGGAGGTCGGCGTGCTTCGCGTAGTTGAGACTCCGCATGATCGCCGGCTCGATGCCGTCGCGAAGCCGATAGAAGCCCTCCGAGGTGCGCTCGCCGGTGATGAACGGCGCATCGCGCTCGTCAACGTCGCTTGTGATCAGCTGCGCCGAGTGTGCGTCGGTGCGCGCCACGAGCACCGACGGGACGTTGGAGACGTCAGCAGCAAGGCGCGCTGCCGTCAGCGTCCGCTCGAACTGCCCAACCGGAACCAAGACCTTGCCGCCGAGATGGCCGCACTTCTTCTCCGACGCGAGCTGATCCTCGAAGTGAACGCCTGCGGCGCCCGCCTCGATCATGCCCTTCATCAGCTCGAACGCGTTGAGTGGGCCGCCGAACCCAGCCTCAGCGTCGGCGACGATGGGAGCAAGCCAGTCGACATCGCCCTTGCCTTCCGACCACTGAATCTGGTCGGCGCGCAGCAGCGCGTTGTTGATCCGCCGCACCACGGCGGGAACGCTGTTTGCCGGGTAGAGGCTCTGGTCGGGATAGGTCGTTTCGCCGAGGTTTGCGTCGCCTGCCACCTGCCAGCCCGAGAGGTAGATCGCCTTCAATCCCGCCTTGACCATCTGCACCGCTTGGTTGCCGGTGAGAGCGCCAAGAGCAGGGACGTGGTGCTCGTCGTGCACGAGGTCCCACAGCTTTTCGGATCCACGCCGGGCGAGCGAGTGTTCGATCTCAACCGAGCCGCGAAGACGAATGACGTCGTGCGCGGAGTACGACCGCTCGATGCCCTGCCAGCGAGGATCGGTGTCCCACTGCTGTTGAAGGCGTTCGGCGGCCTGCTTGATGGACTCGGTAGGGCTCATGGCTCTCCTAGGCGGTTAGGGGCGCGGAAGACGAATACATGGCGCAACGTAGCAAATTGGATCCAAGATTTGATTTGGACTCACCCGTCTCATCTCGGCCTATTGCGCTTCTTTCCAGGGATTTATGTGTGTCACCGGCTAGATCGCTTGATCGCTATCGCACCAAAGTGCATCCAATATATGTCCGGCTTTCACGCTGAACGCCCGGCACTCGACCGCAAACGGCCGGAAGCCGGAAATCCACCCAAATCGAACGCCGCGGTTCTATGCATCGCTCCGCATCGCGTCGGGACGGCGCAGCCGATGGTGTCGCGCTAAACTGGGGCCGCTCGGGGCTATAGCTCAGTTGGGAGAGCGCTTGGATCGCACCCAAGAGGTCGTCAGTTCGAATCTGACTAGCTCCACTCAAGACCCTCGCCACTGGCGGGGGTCTTTGTGTTTCTGGGCCTGCCGAGCTTGAGCTACTGCAGCGCTTCACCCTCGCTGCCAAAGCAGCGTGGGGTGCGACCGTCGTTCGTCGGTGTGCATCCGACCGTTTCGTGCCAGATCTGGGTCTTCTCGCCCTCGTGGCCGGCCCAAATGTCGCACGCGAAGTTGAGCTTGTCGTCGCTCGTTGGCTTGCACGAGATCGTCACCTTGCGCCCGTAGAAGTGCTGTGACTGAAGACGCACCCCGATCACCGCGGCGAGCTGGCGCTGAACATCGCCTTCATACACCCCGCCCGAACTGATCTGACGGTGGCATCCACCAAGCAACACCACGACCGCAGTCGCAGAGACCGCAACAAGTGCCCACTCACGAGCAGCGCTGACGAAGATCCGTCCCATCCAGAGACGTAGGATAGGCGTGTGCCCGGCGTCCGACGACTCACGGTCAACCGACGCGCGGTCGCCATCATCGCGACAGCTGCAGTCGCCGCGCAGCTCATCGTCGCGGTCGCGCACCTGCCCTCACTAGCGATGGCCGGAGGTCGCGCCTACGACACGAAGACGCCGGCGATCCGCGACGGCGACCTCGATCCGCTCGCCCTCTACGCAGGAACGCAGGCGCTCGTGCTCGCGCGTGCAGCCATTCCCCCATCCGCCACGTTCGCCGTCGCCATCGGCAACGATCCGCCCGTCGCGCAGCCCGAGGTGCTCCGCCGCATCTTCGACTTCTGGCTGGCACCACGCCGTGATGTCGGCGACCCAGCGAAGGCCGACTGGGTGATCGTCTACCACCGCTCTTCCGAGAGCGTCGGTGTCCCCTACACGACCGAAGCCGGGCTTGGCCCCGATGGAAATGCGATCAAGGTGTCGCACCCCAACACAGGAAGCGACTCGTGAACCGCACTGATCTCGGCCTGCTCGCCTACAACGCGATCCTGCTCGCCGTGGGGTACGCGGCGCTCCGCCCTCTCGGGTTCGCGGCGCGGGGAACACGAATCACGCGAGCCGGCCTCGCCTACCTCGTCGGGTTCGGGGTGCTGGGCGTCGCGCTCACACTCGCAGCGATCGTCGGGATCTCACCCACTATCCCAGCGATCGTCATCGTGGCGATAGTCATCATCGGCGCAACAACACGGATCTCGCTGCGCCCTGACGCAACAACGTGGCATGCCACGCCCCTGGGCTTCGGACGCTACGGCACCCTCGCCGCGGCGATCGGCGGCCTCGTGCTGACCGTCGCGAGCCTCGCCGCCATCGCACTTGCCGCGAAGGGCCAGCTCTACCCCGGCTTCTGGGACGCGATCGACTTCTGGATCCCGAAGGCGCAAGCGATCTACTACGGCCACGGCATCCCAACCGATACGTGGGCGGGCTTGAAACATCCCGAGTACCCGCCGCTCCTCCCCACTCTTGATGCCGGCATCTTCCACTTCACCGGAGGGTTCCATCCGTCGCTGCTGCCACTACAGGCCGTGCTGCTCGGCATCGCGTTCCTGCTGACACTGCTTGGGCTCCTTGACGGCATCACGCCGCGCGCCCTCTCCCTGCCCGCGCTTGCCGCACTCGCGACAACACCGTGGTTCTGGTGGCGGCTCCAGACTCCCACGGGAGATCAGATCCTCGCGTACTTCGTCACCGGCGCCGCGGTTGCGACCATCCGCTGGCTGATCACCGGCGAGCGCTCGTACTTCCGGCTCGGATTCGTGTTGTTGATCACCGCCACGCTCACCAAGCTCGAAGGTGGGTTCGTCGGCCTGCTGCTCGCGGCGGTCATCTGCGTCGCTATCTACCGCCAACGCCGAAGCGACTTCCGCTCGGCGCTGCTCCTGCTCGCGACACCATTGGCGATCGTTCCCTGGCGCCTGTGGCTCGCCCATGCAGGCATCCCTGGGTCGAGCCCGGACTACCGCATCTCGTATCTCGCGCACCCCGGCTTCCTCGTCGACCACACGCACCGGTTCACCGAAAGCCTCCGCGTGATGTTGCACGCCCCGTTTGCTGAATACGCATCGACCAGTCTCGTCGTCGTCGCAACCGCGGCGCTCGTGGTCTCGGCCGTGCGAAGGCCGGTGATCGCCGCCACGGTCGCGGCGTGGTGTGCGCTCGCCGCAGGAGGGCTCGCAGCGATCTATTGGATCGGCACGCTCCCCGTGAGTTGGTACATCGAGAACTCAGTGAGCCGCGTTGGCGCAACGGTGATCGTTGCAGCGGCCGCATTGACGCCGCTCCTCCTTGGTCTCGCCCTATCGGACACAATCACCGAGGACGAATGAGCCAGCATCCCGACATCAACGTGGTTGGCGGCGAACTCTTGCCATGCTCGACGACGCCGCTCACCGGCTTCTACCGCAACGGGTGCTGCTCGACCGGAGACGAAGACGCTGGTAGCCACACGGTCTGCGTCGAGACAACAGCGGAGTTCCTCCAGTTCAGCAAGAGCGTTGGAAACGACCTCTCCACTCCTCATCCTGAGTGGGGATTTGCAGGACTTGAACCGGGCGATCGCTGGTGTCTCTGCTCGTCACGTTGGCTCCAAGCCTACGAAGCCGGGGCGGCGCCGAAGGTTGTGCTCGGCGCGACCCACGAACGTGCACTTGAGGTCGTTCCGATCGATGCCTTGCTCGCGCACGCAGCTCCGCTCGCCCTCGACGACACCGAGGCGTGATCGCCACATCGTCGGTGTCGGGCATTCTGAAGCCGTGAACGCACCACCCGATATCGCGGTTCCACCCCTCGTTGCCGAAGCGCTCCGAGCAATCGTCGACGACGCTCGCCGTGCCGTCTCCTCCGGTTCAACGCTCGACGTCGACGCATTACGCGGCCGTGTCCATGCTGCGGCGGGGGACGATCCTGCCGCGCAGGCGGCGGCGCAGCGCACGCTCGCGCAACTCGACCGTGTCGCCGCCGTGCATCGTGCTCGCGCGACGGTCGCGAAGCCTCTCACACCGCCCGAGCGCCCTATCGACCCCGCTCCTGCAGGTGCTGCAGTCGGCCGCCTCGGTGGCCTCCCCCGGCCCGGAGCGCTGCGTACGCGACCGACGATCACGGCCAACATGGACGTCAAGCGCGAGGGCACTGCCACCAGTGCCGCTCTCACATGGACAAGCCTGCCCGGGGTGGCCAACTGGGAAATCCGTCTGAGCGCACGTCCCGACCCGCGAGGGGACTACGAGGTGTTCGAGAGCCGCACCGCTGAACCGTCAACCACCCGGCTCGAGCTGACGCTCAGCGACCGGCCGCTCCGCGTGAACCTGCTTGGCCATCGGCGAGACGGGAAGCTGCTCCAGCGTGCGCTGATCTCCGGCCTCACGGCTGAGAACTGGAGCGATCGCTGGGAAAAGCGCGCCTCCGCCTCGTAGCGGGCCGCGCGAAACGAACTACTCGCTCGGGTCGCGGCTCGTCGGCGGCTCTGCGTCCGAACGCACTTGGAACGCGAGACAGCGCCCGACCGGTTGCGGCGGGTACTTCACCGTGACCGCAGGACTCGTGCACAACAGATACCGCGCACCGAATCGTCCTTCGACAGGTCGAACGTGGTCACACGCGGGGCAGAGTCCCCGGTAGGTCGCACCCTCCATCACTGAAGGGTGCATCGCAAAAGGATCGTCAGGCGGGAGTGGTCGTCGTCGAAGGCGGCGGGAAGCACCCACCAGCCACCGACTTCGCAGCCGTACCGGCCTGGCAAATGGTCGTCGCCGACCACTGCATGTCGGTCGTGATCACGCCGGTCGTCTTCGCGCCGGTGAGATTTGCACCGTTGATGCTCGCCAACGTGAGGTCAGCGTTCGTCAGATTCGCGCCCTGAAGCGAGGTCGAAGCCATGATCGCCGAGTTCAGGTTGGCACCAGTGAAGTCGGCACCCTTCAGGATCGCGCCCGTCAGATCGACGTTGCGTGACTGGTCGTTCTCACCCTCGGCGGCGCCCTCGCCGTCAAGGATCGCACCAACGAAGATCGCGTTCGTGAAGTTCCCGGCAGTCAACAGCGCGGCCTGCAAATACGACTTTGTGAAGTCGGTGCCCACAGCCGTCAGCTTGCCTGCATGAATCTGCAGCATGTTTGCCCCGTTGAAGTGCGCGCCACTCACGACAGCGCTATTCATCGTCGACCGGTTCATGTTCACGTTCGTAAAGTCGGCACCGGTCAAGTTCGCACCCGAGAGGTTGGCGCCAATCAGGCTTGCGCCCTTGAAGTTTGCACCCGCCAGGTTCGCGCCCGTGAGATCGATGAAGTTGAGATTCTTCCCCGCAAGGTTCACGCCCTTGAGGTTCGCCTTCGCGCACTTCGCCTTCGCAACCGGCTTGCACGGCTTGACCGCCGCGTTACTGGCAGTGGCCGCCACGCAGGCAGCAACAAGCACAACGAATGAGAGGGCGCGGCGCGTCATCGCTCTTCGAGTATTGACGCCAGCGCGTCAACCGTCAACCGTGATCCGTCTCCCATGAGAAAATGCAAGCGATGACAGGAGCATTCGCCTCGACCTCCTTTCCGCTAATCGGAATCACCGATGTGACCGACGCGGCGCACCGCATTGCGCCCCATCTGCCCGCGACACCGTTCCGTCGCTACGCCCAGCTTTCCGATCTGCTCGGAACCGACGTGTTCGTCAAGCACGAGAATCATCAGCCAACCGGCGCGTTCAAAGTGCGCGGCGGGATCAATCTCGCGCTGCAACTCTCCGACGATGAACGGCAGCGGGGGCTTATTTCTGCGTCAACGGGCAACCACGGACAGTCGATTGCCTACGCCGCGAGGCTCGCTGGCACCAATGCGGTGATCTGCGTGCCTGAGAACGCCAACCCGTTGAAGGTTGCTGCGATTCGAGCGTTTGGCGCCGAGGTGATTCCGTACGGCCGCGACTTCGACGAGGCGCGCGAGCATTGCGACGAGCTTTCGCGCGAACGCGGCTATCGCTACGTCCACTCGGGGAACGAGCCACACCTGATCGCTGGCGTGGCGACGGCGACGCTTGAGATGCTGACCGTCGAACCCGACATCGACGTGGTGATCGTCCCGATAGGGGGCGGCAGCGGCGCGGCCGGTGCGTGCATCGTCGCTAAGGCGTTGCGACCGGCCATCCAGGTGATCGGTGTTCAGTCGGAGGCGGCTCCCGCCGCATACCGTTCTTGGCGCGATGGACAGATCGTCGAGGATCGGATGGGAACGTTCGCCGAGGGCTTGGCCACACGCGTCGGTTTCGAGCTCCCGCAAGCGATTCTGCGCGAACACCTCGACGACTTCGTCCTCGTTGACGACGACGAGATCCGTGACGCGATGCTGCAGATGGTGACCGCCACGAGCTCCCTCGTCGAATCGGCAGGCGCGGCACCACTCGCCGCCGCTGTGCGAATGCGCGAGCGACTGCAGGGCAAGAAGGTCGCACTCGTCGCAAGCGGCGGCAACGTGCATGTCCGGCAGCTCAAAGAGCTGCTCGACACACTGCCGCTCTAACTACGCCGCAAACAGCTTCCCGGGGTTGAAGATGCCGTCGGGGTCGAAGGCGTCCTTGATCGCGCGCATCAGACGGACGCCGCCCTCCCCATGCTCAAGTGGGAGAAACTTTGACTTGCCGTAGCCGACACCGTGCTCACCGGTGCAGGTTCCCTCAAGTGCGATTGCCCTACGCGCAAGCGTCTCGGCAAGCTCTTTCGCCCGCCCGACCTCTTCAGGGTCTGCGGGATCAACGAGCAGTGCGAGATGGAAGTTGCCGTCGCCGACATGCCCGACAAGGGGCGCCACGAGCCCAGAGGTCGCAAGGTCGACTTCGGTCGCTTCGATGCATTCCTGCAGGCGTGAGATCGGGACACACACATCGGTAACCACAGTTCGAGCCCCCGGGCGCAGCGCGAGCGTCGCCTCGTGCGCGTGATGGCGCGCTTCCCAGAGGCGGTTCCGCTCCGTCGCGTTCGAGGTCGACGCCCATGTGAGGGCACCGAGCTCGCGTGCGATCTCCTCGACGAGCTCGGCCTGCTCGGCGACCTCGCGCGGGCTGCCGTGAAACTCGAGAAACAGCGTGGGCGCGGCGACGTACCCAAGGTCGTACCGGCGGTTGATGGCGTCGAGCTGTACGGCATCGAGAAGCTCAATTCGCGCCATCGGAATGCCGTTCTGCAACGTCTGGACGACGCAGTCGACCGCCTCAGAGAGGCCCGGGAATGCGGCGACCGCGGCCGACATCGCCTCGGGCGTTGGATGGATCTTCAGCGTCGCCTCGACGACGATGCCAAGTGTTCCCTCGGCCCCGACGAAGAGCCGCGTGAGGTCGTATCCGGCCGACGACTTGCGAGCGCGGGAGCGTGTTCGCACAACTTCACCTGCCGCAGTCACAACCGTGAGAGACACGACGTTCTCGCGCATCGCGCCGTACCGAACGGTGGTCGTCCCCGACGCCCCAGTCGAGACCATGCCACCAACCGTTGCATCGGCACCAGGATCAACCGGGAAGAAAACACCCTCTGGCCGTAGCACCTGTTCAAGTTGGAGCCGTGTAACGCCCGCCTCAACCGTGACGTCCATGTCCTCGACCGAAACCCGGAGGATCTTGTTCATCCGGGAAAGATCAACCGAGACACCGCCCTCGATCGCACAGACCTGCCCTTCGAGCGATGTCCCGGCACCAAACGGCACGATCGGTGCCCGGTGGCGGCCACAGATCGTGACGACGGCAACGACCTCGTCGATGGAAACCGGCCACACCACAAGATCGGGCGGCGCGGTTGGGTGGTACGACTCGCCGTGGCCGTGGAGGGTCCGATTCGCATCGGTGTCTGACACACGATCCGGGGCGAGCGCCGCCTGGAGTTCCGCGGCGACTGAGGCGACGTCGAAAGACATGCCTGGCAATTGTGACAGTCGCGCCGACCGTGCCCGGCGCGAATCGGCCACCACGGCGATACTGCTGCGATGCAGGTCGACCGCCGAGCGATCGCCAAGTACGCCGCTGTCGGACTCGTCGCCGGGTTCTTCTCTGCGCTGTTTGGTGTGGGCGGCGGAATCATCATCGTTCCGTTGCTCGTGATGTTCTGCGCGTTCGACCAGCGCCATGCGAGCGCAACCTCGCTTGCGGCGATCGTCATCGCCGCGATTGCCGGCGCGATCACATACGGCGTGCACGGCGAACTCAAACCTGGTGCAGCGGCGCTTGTCGGCATCCCTGCGGTGATCGGCGTGCTTGCTGGCGCCTCGCTCCAACAGCGAATGTCGAACCGTCTGCTGACCTACGGCTTTGGTGTGCTGCTGGCAGCGATCGGGGTTCGGCTGCTCATATGACGGAGCTACTGATCGTGGTTGCGGGCCTAGCCGGAGGTGTCCTGGCCGGGCTCTTCGGTGTGGGCGGCGGCGTCATCTTCGTGCCGGTGCTCGTCATTGGGCTTGGACTGACACAAGTTCATGCGGAGGCGGCCTCGCTGCTCGCGATCCTGCCGACCGCGGTGATCGGCACCTGGCGACAACTGAAGTTTGGAAACACCGACATCCGCGCTGCCCTCGTGATTGGGACGGTGTCGATCATCGGCGTTCAGATCGGGGTGGTCGCAGCGCTGAGCCTTCCTGAAACAACGCTCCGTCGTCTGTTCGGCCTGCTGCTGCTACTCGTGGCCGCCCAGACGATCCGTCGGGCGCATCGCACCCGCTGAACAACCCATCCTGTTAAGACTTCGCTCGACCAAGCGACACCCGCAATGTCGGCGCTACCTTGGTCGCATGAGTTATCGCGCCCGCTGGCTTCGAGGGACGGCAGCGCTCCTTTTCGCAGCCGGACTTTCGATCTTCGCAACCGCCGAGTTTGCGGGAGCTTCGCCAACCCGAACGCACACGTTGATTCCGTACACCGTCGTCTTGAACGACTCCGGGATTCTGCTCGTCGACGGAAGTGGAAGCTCTGTGACACCCGCAAAGATCACGAGCTCACCCACCGTTCTCACGGTCGTCAACCGCGGCACAGGCACCCACATGCTGACAATCGTCGGCCCGGATGTGAGTGGGAAGCACACGCCGAATCTCAAGAAGGGCGCACAGACCAAGTTGGCTGTCACGTTCACGGTCGGCAGCTACACGCTCACCGACACGGTCGGCAAGCGCCACACCACGCTGAAGCTCGCGGTCGCAGCACCGAAGAACGTCACCACGGGATCGAGTTCGCAGAAGGTCGTGACACAGGGAATGGACTGCAGTCTCGACACGCATCTCTGCACCGCACCTGACGGCACCACCTACGGGTACTAGACCAGCCTGCTCATCCGCAGGCGATCGTCGCAAGGGAGCGCTACCTTGGCGGACGTGACTTCTCGCGTCCGAAACGTTCTTGCGTTCGCATCGTGCGCTGTGGCCGCGGTCGCGCGCTTTGCGGCGTCAAGCCAGTTCGCGACCCCCGCATCTGCACGGGCGCAGGCACCGATCCCCTACACCGCGGTGGTGAACGACTCCGGGATCCTTCTCCTCACGGGAAGCGGCACCCCCGTGCCTTCGAGCGGCATCACGAGCGCCCCCGCGGCCGTCACGGTCATCAACCGAGGAACCGGCTCGCATGCGCTGTCGATCACCGGCCCCGGCGTGTCGGGCAAACACACACCCACGCTCACCAAGGGACACTCGTCGCGCCTCTCGGTGACATTCATGGTCGGGACGTACGCACTCACAGACACGCTCTCGCACCGCTCGCTCAAACTCGTTGTTCGCGCGCCAAAGAGCGCTGAGGTAGCCGTTTCGGGAAAGACGCACGACGCGATCACTGAAGAGATCGAGTGCAGCCTCGACACCCACCTCTGCACGAACGCGCAAGGGGTTGTCGTCAACCCCGGCTCGGCCTAACCGCCGCTCATCTCAGATACGCAGCGTTAGAGGTTTCGGTAGACGACCGGGTGTCCTGTCGATTCGACGCGGACGATCTTCCCGCGGTTCGCGAGATACTCAAGGTGCGCCAGCGTCTCAAGGAACGCAAATCGGCGAAGCGTTGGTGGCAGGTCTTGCGCGAATACCAGGAACGACGCCTCGTAGGCGGTCATCGGGCCAGCGTCGAGCGTTCCACGCGTGACTGCGAGTCGCTCGTCATGGTGAAGCCGGATCTCGGTGGCGCGCCGAGCGGGATCGTCAATCACAGAGCCGTGCCCAGGATATGCGCGCGTAGGAGCGAGCATCGCTATTCGCTCAAGCGTCTCGAAGTAGCGCGCGAGCGGATCATCACCCGATTGGGCGTCGCGCGAGACATTTGGCGTAATGCGATTGAGCAGCACGTCGCCGGAGATCATCACGCCTTCCCGTATGAGCACGAGATGGCCCGCCGCGTGCCCTGGAAGATGGAGCACCTCCCACCCATCCACGCTCTCTCCCTCACGAGTGAGCGTCGGGTTTGGGTGGTAACGAATGTTCGGAGCCAGCAGCTCATCCGCGGCCTGCGCCGCCGCCGCGATCGCGGGGTCAAAGCCATGCGCGTCAAGGAGCCCCGCAAACCGATGCGTCCGTGTGGGTGGGGCCCACGCGGCGAGGCACGCCTGAAAGTCGCGGTCCCCTTCGATCACCGGCGCGCCCGTCAGTTCGTGCACCAGGTCGGCACCACCGACATGATCGGGGTGGTAGTGCGTCACGAAGATGTGGCCAACGGGCGCGTCGAGACGCGCAATCGCTTCGCGCCAGACAGCCTCGGCTCCGGGATACGCAACCGCCGTGTCGACGACGATCCATGCACCGCTTGCTCCGCGCACGAAGTAGCAATGCACGTGGTCGATTCCAAGCGGAAGCTGGAAGGTCAGCTGGCGGATGTCCGCGCCGAGCTCCTGAAACGTGTGCGGGAGACCGGCGCTCACGGGGCGGAATGCTGCGACTGCGTGAGCCGAGCGAGCACGTCGTACATCTCACGCAGCTCTGGGTGAGAGCTTGCCGAGATCGCTGTTTCGTGCCGCAGCACCGTGTCGGTATCGCCGCGGGCGATTGGGCCGGTCAAGTCGAAGCCGTTTTCGATTGTTCGCTCGAGGAGCGGCACCAGTGCTTCCGGAGGAGCGCCGGCTTCGGCGAAGAGCGCGGCGGCCGACCGGAACAACGTCACGAGGTAGTTCGACGCGATCGACGCACCCGCGTGGTAGAGCGGACGCACGGAATCACTCAGCTCGAATGGCGCCAACCCGAGTGTCTCGGCAAGCCAGCGCGCGTGACGCATGCCGTCGCCATCGTCCGCAGAGATCGCTGCGAACGCACCGTCAAGCTGTGCCGCACCGCCTCCGCGTCGAAAGGTCTGGAGCGGATGAACCGAAAACCGATTCACGTGAGGCGCGAGAGCGCCAAGCTGGGTGGCACCCGATACGTGCGCCACCCATGGGCCAATGGGAATGGCGGCAGCCACCTCTGAAATGGCCGCATCAGGGACACAGAGCAACTGCAAGTCGCCGTCGTCGGCGACCTCGATGCCGCGCTCAGCCAACCGTTCCGCGACCGCAGCGCCGACCCGCCCTCGACCAACTACCGTCACCGTCCGAAACACCGGAGCTCAGCTCGCGTGATCGAGGACTGAACAGATCGGGGATCCGGCACTGACGGCATCACCCACAGACACGGCAAGGTCGGCGATCACACCGGCACGGTGGGCGACGATCTCGTTCTCCATCTTCATTGCCTCGACGACACAGAGCACTTTGCCCGCGACGACGTTCTCGCCCTCGGCGACGTCAACCTTGAGCACCGTTCCCTGCATCGGGCTCTCCACATGCTCGGCGGCATGCCCTCCGATCTTCGCCCGCTCGGTATGGCGACGCGCAAGCTCAACCCATTCGGGCTCGGCCTCAAAGAGCCGAACGGTTGCCAGTCGCCCGTCGATCTCCGCCTCGTACGTGCGTTCGGACGCGTACGCACGCGGACCCGGCAGCGCACTCGGCGTGGCTGGCTCGGCAAATGCCGCAGCCTTATCGGCAAGCTCCTTTGACTCGACAAGGCCATGGCACGTCTCTGCATCGATGAACGCTTGGTGCGAGAGAAGCGCCTGGTGGAAGCCAACGAGCGTCTCGACGCCGCCAATCCGAAACTCACTCAGCGCTCGCAACATCCGTGCGCGCGCATGCTCCCGATCGGAGCCGTGGACGACCAGCTTCGCGATCATCGGATCGTAGAGAGGCGAGATGACGCTTCCGGCTGCCACTCCTGAGTCGACACGAACGCCCGGGCCAGACGGCTCCTCGTAGTCCGTGATCGTCCCGGGTGACGGGAGGAAATTGTGCGCCACGGCCTCTGCGTTGATTCGACACTCGATGGCGTGTCCTCGGAGCGCCACCTGGGCCTGCGTGATCGACAGGGGCTCGCCGGCGGCAACACGAATCTGCTCACGAACGAGGTCGAAGCCCGTCACCTCCTCGGTGACGGTGTGCTCGACCTGGATCCGCGTGTTCATCTCCATGAAGTAGTACTCACCGTCGCTCAGGAGACCCTCGATCGTCCCGGCCGACTCGTATCCCGCCGCACGCGCCGCGTCGATCGCAATTGCGCCAATGCGGTTGCGGAGGGCTTCGTCGACTGCCGGGGACGGCGTCTCCTCGACGAGTTTTTGATGGCGACGTTGGATTGTGCAATCGCGTTCGCCAAGGTGGATGACGTTGCCGTGACGATCGGCGAGGATCTGCACCTCGACATGCCGTGGATCGTCGAGGTACCGCTCAACGTAGACCTCGGCATTCGCGAAGTACGCCAGCCCTTGCCGCTGCGCCGTCGCGAACGCCCGGGCCGCTTCGTCGGCTGATCGCACGACCTCCATGCCTTTGCCTCCGCCGCCGGCTGCGGCTTTGATCAGGAGCGGATACCCGATCGAGTCACCAAGCGCGACGACCTCATCCACCGTGGCAACCGGATCAGTCGTTCCGGGAATGATCGGTACACCCGCCGCCTGCATCGCTTGGCGCGCACGCGTCTTCGAACCCATCAGCTCGATCGACGAAGGGGGTGGCCCGATCCACGTCAGGCCGGCGTCGAGCACGGCTTGCGCAAAGGTCGCGTTCTCGGAGAGGAATCCGTATCCCGGGTGGATGGCTTCAGCGCCCGACCGCCGCGCGACGTCAAGCAGCTTTTCAATAACGAGGTAGCTCTCGGCAGCGGTCATGCCGCCAAGAGCGTGAGCTTCATCGGCGCGGCGTGGGTGCAATGCGCCACGGTCGGCGTCGGAATACACGGCAACTGAACCCACATCGAGGTCACGCAACGCCCGGAACACCCGGATTGCGATCTCGCCACGATTTGCGACGAGCACCTTGGTGAATGGGCGTCCGCTCACAACGGAATGTTTCCGTGCTTGCGCTCGGGACGAGCTTCGCGCTTGGTCAGCGCCGATTCCAGCGCATCGATCAGCACTCGCCTGGTGTGGCGCGGCTCGATGACGTCGTCGACGTACCCGCGACTTGCGGCGGTGTACGGGTTTGCAAACCGTTCCTTGTAATCAGCGATCAGCTCGGCGCGCCGCTCGTCGGGGTTCGCGGCGTCGGCAAGCTCGCGCCGGAAGATGATGTTCACGGCACCCTCAGGCCCCATCACCGCGATCTCAGCGCTCGGCCACGCGAAGTTGAAGTCGGCGCGAATGTGCTTCGAACTCATCACGTCGTATGCACCGCCATACGCCTTCCGCGTGATCATGGTCAGCTTCGGAACCGTCGCCTCGGCGTACGCGTAGAGGAGCTTCGCTCCGTGCCGAATGATCCCACCCCACTCCTGCGCTGTCCCCGGCAAGAAGCCGGGCACATCGACGAACGTGACGAGGGGGATGTTGAAGGCGTCGCACGTCCGAACAAACCGTCCCGCCTTCACCGACGAATCGATGTCGAGCACGCCCGCGAGCGCCTGAGGCTGGTTCGCCACGATGCCCACCGCATGGCCGCCGAGCCGTGCAAAGCCGCAGATGATGTTCTCGGCAAACCGCTCGTGCACCGCAAGGAAGTGGCCACCGTCAACAACCCGCTTGACCACCTCGTGCATGTCGTAGGGCTTGTTGGGCTCATTTGGAATCAGCCGGTCAAGTTCAGGATCTTCACGATCCTTAGGATCGATCGACGTGCTCTGCTCGGGCCGCTCGCGACTGTTCTGCGGCAAGAACGAGAGCAGATAACGAGCGTCCTCAAGGCAGGCTTCCTCGTCGGCTGAAACGAAGTGCGCAACGCCCGACTTCGTGGCATGAGCGGTTGCACCGCCAAGTTGCTCGAAGCTGACCTCCTCGCCAGTCACGGTCTTCACGACATCGGGCCCCGTAATGAACATGTACGAGCTGCCTTCCACCATGAAGACGAAGTCGGTGATCGCAGGGGAATAGACGGCACCGCCTGCGCAGGGACCCATCACGAGCGAGATCTGGGGGACAACACCGCTTGCTTGAACGTTCCGCCAAAAGATCTCGGCATACCCCGCCAGCGAAACGACACCTTCTTGGATGCGAGCACCGCCGGAATCGTTGATGCCGACAATCGGGCAGCCGTACGTGACGGCCATATCCATCACCTTGCAGATCTTCTCGGCGACGACCTCCGAGAGTGACCCGCCGAACACGGTGAAATCCTGGGAGAAGACGAAGATCTTCCGCCCCAGCACCTCCCCGTATCCCGTCACAACAGCGTCGCCAAGCGGTCGTCGATCCGCCATCCCGAAGTTCTCCTCGCGATGGCGCACATACCGGTCGAGTTCGACAAACGTGCCTGGGTCGCAGAGCCGTTCGGCACGTTCACGGGCGAGCAGCTTGCCGGCCGCACGATGCTTTGCGACCGCCTCGCTAGATCCAGCGTGCAGCGACTGCGCCCGGAGTTCCCTAAACCAGGCGAGCTTCTCTTCTGTTGTGCCGTGGTGCATTAGCCACGTTCCCCGTCGTATGTCCCGAACTCCTCACGCAGCACGCCGCACACCTCACCAATGCTGCACAGCGCCTTCAATGCCTCTCGCATGGGTGGGAGCAGGTTGGAACCGTCTTGCGCTGCGCTCCGCACCGCCGCAAGCGTCGCGGCAGCGGCGTCAGCGTCACGCCCCGTCCGCACGCGGGCAGTACGCTCAACCTGCTGCGCCTCTGAGGTCGGGTCGATCTTCTGCAACTCCACCCGCTCATCCGCCTCTTCGATGAAGCCGTTGACGCCAACGATCACACGGGTGCCCGACTCAACCTCCTGCTGATAGCGGTAGGCGGCCGTCTCGATCTCATCCTTGATGAACCCCGATTCGATGGCCGCCACGGCGCCACCAATCTCGTCCACCCGATCGATCAGCTCGCGCGCTCTCTCAACGAGCTCCGCCGTCAACGCCTCGATGTAGTAGGCCCCACCAAGCGGATCGGCTGTGTCGGTTGCGCCCGCCTCGTTTTGGAGGATCTGCTGGGTGCGCAGGGCAATGCGGGCCGACCGTTCGGTCGGTAGCGCGAGCGCCTCATCAAAGCTGTTTGTGTGCAGCGACTGGGCGCCCCCGGCAGCTGCCGCAAGCGCCTGGATGGCAACGCGGACGATGTTGTTTTCGGGCTGCTGCGCCGTCAGCGTCGAGCCGCCTGTCTGCGCATGGAACCGGAGCGCAAGCGCCTTCGGATTCGTGACACCAAACCGCTCGACAAGGAGCGTCGCCCAGAGCTTTCGGGCCGCCCGAAACTTCGCCACCTCTTGGAAGAAATCGTTGTGGGCGTTGAAAAAGAAGGAGAGACGCTCTCCAAATGTGTCGGGCGAAAGACCCGCCGCAACAGCCGCCTCGCAATAGGCAAGGCCGTTCGCAAGCGTGAACGCAAGCTCCTGAACGGCGGTCGAACCGGCCTCGCGAATGTGGTACCCCGAGATCGAGATGGTGTTCCACGACGGGATGTGCTCCTCGCAGTAGGCGAAGAGATCGGTCGTGAGCCGCATCGATGGCCGCGGCGGAAAGATGTAGTTCCCGCGAGCGACGTACTCCTTGAGGATGTCGTTCTGGACGGTGCCGCGAAGCGCAGTTCCCGGAACCCCCTGCTCCTCGGCGACCAGCTCGTACATCAGCAGCAACACCGCGGCGGGCGCGTTGATCGTCATCGACGTCGACACCTTGTCGAGCGGGATGCCCGAAAGCAGGGTGCGCATGTCGTCGAGGGTGTCGATCGCAACGCCCGTACGTCCCACCTCGCCAAGGGCGAGTGGATCATCTGAGTCGAGCCCGAGCTGCGTCGGCAAGTCGAACGCAACCGACAGTCCTGTCTGGCCTCGTTCGAGCAGGTAGCGGTACCGCGCGTTCGACTCTTCCGCCGACGCAAACCCGGCGTATTGCCGCATCGTCCACGGTCGCCCGCGGTACATGTTCGGGTACGGGCCTCGAGTGAACGGCGCCTCTCCCGGCAGCTCCGTCTCCGGCGAGACGTCGCTGGCCGCGTAGACCGACTTGATCTCGATGCCCGACTCGTTGCGTCGCTCGTCCATCTGTCAGACCGCCGCTTCCGACCGGCACCCCACAGGCGGCGGCCCGTCCATACGCGTCAGAGTGCCGAGACCGATCGGGGACCCGGCCCGATATATCGGGCCGCAGGACGGATCAGCCGCCCGGTCTTCTTCTCCTCGAGAATGTGCGCAGACCAGCCGGCCACACGTGCGCAACCGAACATCGCTGGATACATGTCGAGCGGAATCTCGGCGATATCGAGCACGACGGCGGCCCAAAACTCGACGTTCGTCTCAAGCACCCGGTCGGGTGAGCGCTCTCGCAATGCGTTGAGCGCTGCCGCTTCCAGCGCCTCGGCCACCGCGACCCGTCGTGACCCGAGGGCCAATGCGGTTCGCCGCAACACTCGTGCGCGAGGATCTTGCGCCCGGTAGATCCGATGCCCAAACCCCATGATCCGCTCGCCGCTATCGATCAGCCGACGGACGTACGCATCCGCGTCACCTTCAACCTCGACCTCATCGAGCATGCGCAACACGCGAGTCGGCGCGCCACCGTGAAGCGGCCCCGACAGTGCGCCAACAGCGGCTGACATCGCCGCCGAACAGTCGGCACCGGTCGAGGCTGCGACGCGCGCACAGAACGTCGACGAATTCATCCCGTGCTCTGCAGCAGACACCCAGTAGGTGTCGACCGCAGTGACGTGCTTCGGATCGGCCTCGCCACGCCACCGAATCAGGAATTGGGCGGCTGCATTCTCGCCTCGGTCAATCTCGCTTTCGGGCACCGGCGTTTCGCGACCGCGCGCGGCCTGCGCCACGATCGACAAGGCGGCAGCCGAGAGGCGTCCGAGATCGTCGCGCACCTGGTCGGGCGTCAAGTCGACGAGATGTTTGAACCCAAGCTTCGGCCCAATCGTTGCGAGTCCGGCCTGGAGGTCGGCCATGACAGAGCCGCTCGGATCGAGAAGCTCGATGCGCTCGGCACGAGGAAGGCCCGGCTCCATCCGGCCGTCGACCAGCAGCCCCCACACCTTCTCGAACGGGTAGCGACCGACGAGTTCCTCGATGTCGACGCCGCGGTAGCGAAGCGACGAGCCTTCCTTGTCAGGCTCAGCGATCTCGGTCTCAAAGGCAACAACACCCTCAAGTCCGGGCCTGAAGTCACTCGCTCCGTTGCTCATGCCCCTCCCTCCGCGGCTTGCTCCTGCCGAACGTCGATGCGGTGCAACTGTACTCGGGGCCGACGAGCGGGCGTCGGAAGATCAGCGCCTTTATGGCCGCGTTGCACGGGTCTACATCCCCTTGTATTCGGGGCCAGATCCGCCCTCGGGCGGTGTCAGCCGGCCGCCTTTGGCGGTGATCGCGCCACACTGCACGCAGTTCGACGGGTTGACGTTCACCGATACGCGTCCTTCGCCATCGGACCCACCGACCTCATAGACCTGCGCGGGACAGAGCGCCGTCCACAGCTTCGCGATCTCCGCCGGCACCTTCGTCTCAAGCCGGATGTGGTTCGGCTGATCGTCGCGCGTTTTGTTGCCAGAGGCAAAGACCGATGAGAGCTTGTCGAACGTGAGTTTCCCGTCGGCGGCGGGATACTGCGAGTCGCGACCCGTGACAACGACCTCAGCGTCGGCATCGGGATGGCTCGGCACCTGGCCGCCGGGGAGACGGCCTCCTGTGACCTGCGCGAGCGACGCAAGCGCCCCACCGACGAAGAAGCCCTTGCTGAAGACCTGGCGCATGTTGCGCACCTTGCGAAGGTCGCTCCAGACGTAACTCTCGCGAATCGCGTCGTCATACCCGGCGAGCGCGGCGAGCGCGTGTGGTGCCCCACCTTGGCGGAGCGCCTCGTACGCCGACTCGGCTGCAAGCCGCCCTGTCTCGATCGCGTAGTGGACACCCTTCAACGTCGGGACGTTCACGAACCCTGCGCCTTCGCCCGCAAGCAAGAGCCCAGGCGCGTGCACCTGCTTTGGCAGCGCATAGAAGCCGCCACTTGAGATCGTTTTCGCACCCCACTCGATGCGCTCCCCGCCCGCGAGGAGCTTGCGGATCAATGGGTGTGTCTTCAGCTCCTGCAGCAGATCGTGCGGAGAGATGGCTGCGTCGCGGTAGTCGAGACCAACAACCATCCCGACCGTCAGCAAGTCGCCACCCATCGGGTAGATAAACGAGCCGCCGAACTCACGGAACTGTGCACCTGGCCGCAGCGGCCATCCCATCGTGTGGACGATCTTGTCGATGCCGCCCGGCACCCGCCAGACCTCCTTCACGCCCAACTCCCACGTCTGCGGCGCCGTCCCGCGCAGCCCGAAGTGATCGACGGCAGCCTCGGTCAGATAGCCCTGAACGCCTTCAGCAAGGATGGTCACCTTCGCGACGAGATCAGCCCCCGGCTCGAAGTTGCCGAGCTCCTCCCCGTCGCGGCCACGTCCCTTATCTCCCGTACGGACACCGACGACCTTGCCGTCTGAGACGAGCACCTTCGTCGCGGAGGTCTCGGGCAGGATCATCGCCCCGCCCTCCTCCGCCTGCTCGGCAAGCCATCGCCCGAGCTGAGAGAGCGACACCGTACGGTTGCCGTGATTGCGCATAGTCGGAGGCGCAGGAATCGGCAGGGCACCTCGCTTCGAGAGCACGTAAACGCGTTCGCCCTTCACCGGCTCACCGATCGGCATCTCGTCGAGCGTCTTCCGGCCCTCAAAGAGCTTCGCAATCGCACGCGGGTTCATCACCGCACCAGAGAGGAGATGCGAGCCCGCCTGCTTGCCCTTTTCAATCACCGCGATCGGGACGTCACCGAGCCTCTCAGCCGTATCCGGGTCATCCTCAAACAGCTGGCCTAGGCGAATCGCAGCGGCCAACCCGGCCGGCCCGCCACCAACAATCGCAACACCGACCTCGATCCGCTCATCCTCGGCGTCCGTCGGAGCAGCGACCGCGTGCTTCGGCGTATACGGGGGTGGAAAGTCCGATGCCCGTGTCACGCGTTTGGCCCTCGCATCGCCATCGCCGTCAACGCTCGCTCACGGTTCAGTGAGATGCGCGATCCTCGCGCACCATCTCTCGCGCGATCACAAGACGTTGCACTTCCTGGGTGCCTTCATAGATCTGCGTGATCTTGGCGTCGCGCATGTACCGCTCAACCGGGTACTCCTTGATGTAGCCGTACCCGCCGAGGATCTGCACCGCCTCGGTCGTCGTGGCCATCGCGACATCACCGCACTTGAGCTTCGCCATCGCCGACGCCTTGGTCAGCTCCGGGCCGTCAATGCCAGCGTCGGCCATCATTCCGAAGCGGTACAGCAACCCGCGCGCCGCTTCGCACTCGGTTTCCATGTCAGCGAGCTTGCCGGCGATCAACTGGTGCGCCGCGATCGGTTTACCCATCGTCTCGCGCGTCTTCGCATAGCTCAGCGCGTAATCGGTTGCGCCCTGCGCGATCCCGAGGGCCTGCGCAGCGATCCCCGGACGCGAACGGTCGAGGATCCGCATTGCGATCTTGAACCCCTCCCCTTCCATTCCGAGCAGGTTCTCGGCCGGAACACGCATGTCGGAAAACAGCAGCTCTCCGGTTGTGGAGCCCGAGATGCCCATCTTCGGCTCAAGTCTCGTGACCTCAAACCCCGGCGTATCCGCCTCGACGACGAACGCCGAGATGCCCCCATGACCGCCGTCTGGATCGGTCTTCGCGAAGACGATGTAGAGATGAGCGACACCGGCGTTTGTGATGAAGCGTTTCCCTCCGTTCAACACATACGCGTCACCGTCACGTGTCGCGATGGCACGCATCGCAGCTGAGTCAGAGCCTGAGTCGGCCTCGGTCAGCGCATAGGCAGCGAGCCATTCACCGCTCGCCAGCTTTGGGAGATACCGCTGCTTCTGCTCCTCCGTCCCCGCCAGCTTGATGCCAAGCGCACCGAGCTCCTGCACCGCGAGGATCAGGCCGCTCGTCGCGCAGACCTTGGACACCTCTTCCATCGCGACGAGCGCAAGCAACGTCCCGGTTCCAGTGCCGCCATACGCCTCGTCAAACAGCAGCGCAAAGATGTCGTGCTCCCGGAAGAGCTCCACCACATCCCACGGGAACTCGTGCGACTCATCGATCTCGGCAGCGCGCGGTGCGATCCGCTCAACAGCCAGCGTTCGGACAAGCTCGCGGATCTCGCGCTGCTCATCGGTGAGAAGGTCGAAACTCATGCGCCGGGCTCTTGGAACGCGGCCGGTCGCTTTTCGAGGAACGCGGCCAGGCCTTCGCGAGCCTCAGGAGTCGGCAACGTGTGCGCCAGCGCGGCGGCCTCATCAGCCAGAGTCTCGAGGTAGTCGCCCTGAAGCGCCCGGTTGAGGAAGCTCTTGGCGATCGCGATCGACTCGGGCCCCTTCCGCGTGATCAGCTGGGCGGTTTCGCGTGCCTTGTTGAGCACCGGGTCGCCAATGCCGTTGATCAGACCATGACGGAGCGCCTCATCGGTATCGATGAGGCGACCGGTGAAGATCAGATCCTTGGCGAACCCAAGCGACGTCACGCGTGCAAGGCGCTGCGTCCCGCCCCAGCCGGGAATCAGCCCATGGTTGACCTCGGGCTGGCCGAGGCGCGCGTGAGACGCCGCGTACCGCATGTCGCACGCGAGCGCGAGCTCGCACCCGCCCCCCAGCGCGTATCCGTTGATCGCTGCGATCGTCGGCTTCGGCATGGTTTCGAGCAGACGGGCGATCTCGTGACCAAGGTCAACGAATGCCTTCCCCTGCTCGTAGTCGAACTGCGCCATCATTTTGAGGTCGGCGCCCGCGATGAACGACTTCTCGCCCGCCCCGGTGAGGATCACGCAACGGACGGCCGAGTCGGTCGCGAGCTCCGCAAGCCGATCGCGCAATGTGTGAGCCGCCGTGACGTCGAGCGCATTCATCGCCTCTCGCCGGTCAACGGTGACAACGGCAACCGCGTTATCGATTGAGACCGAAACGCTCACGCGACAGGCGCGCACTTCTCGCGGAGAAACTCGACGATCTCGCTTGTGTGCGCCCCCGGCGTGAACACGGCGGCAACACCGAGCTCTCGCAACTCTGCAGCGTCGTCCTCGGGAATCGTGCCTCCCACAACAACAAGAACGTCTTCAAGTCCCTGCGCCTTCAAGCCATCAAGGATCCGTGGAACGAGCGTCATGTGTGCACCCGAAAGGATCGAGATGCCGACGGCGTCAGCATCCTCTTGCAGCGCTGTTTCGACAATCTGATCCGGGGTCTGATGGAGCCCCGTGTAGATGACTTCCATGCCTGCGTCACGCAGTGCGCGAGCAATGATCTTGGCGCCACGATCGTGACCGTCGAGGCCCGGCTTCGCAATAACGACCCGGATCATGACGCTTGCCCGCCGGTGCCGGCACAGCACGCGAAGCAGACCCCGTTCGTGCGGAGTCTCACATTGCCGGCCATCTTGCTCTCGCACACGTTCATGCAGTCCCTTCCGTCGGGCAGTTCAGCGCTGAAAAATCTACCAACCGTTTGACTCAGCCTAGAAGGTCGGCGTCTCGCGCCAGATTCCCCACACCTCTCTCAGCGTGTCGCACATCTCACCGAGCGTGACGTCGGCGCGCGCCGCCTCGACGATCAGCGGCATCAGGTTGGCGTCGGACATGGCACCCACCTTGAGTTCTGCGAGCGCAGCCGCAACGGCGGCGTTGTCGCGTCGCGCCTTCAGTTCCGTCACCCGAGCGATCTGTTTGCCCTCCAAAGATGGGTCGATCTTCAAAATCGTGGGTGTCGCGTCGTCCTCGAGCTGGTAGCGGTTCACCCCGACGATCACCCGCTGCTGCTGCTCAACCTCTGTTTGGTACCGGAACGCTGCATCCGCGATCTCACGCTGGAAGAAGTTCTGCTTGATCGCTTCCACGACACCGCCAAGCGCGTCGATCTGTTCGAAGTACGCGTATGCCTGCCGTTCCATCTCATTTGTCATGTACTCGACGTAGTAGGAGCCTCCGAGTGGGTCGATCTGGTTCACAACACCCGTCTCGTGAGCGATCACCTGCTGGGTGCGGAGCGCAATCCGGACGGCGTCTTCGGTGGGAAGCGCGAGCGCCTCGTCGTAGCTGTTTGTGTGGAGCGACTGTGTGCCGCCGAGTACGGCCGCGAGCGCTTCGATCGTCGTGCGAACGATGTTCACCTCTGGCTGCTGCGCGGTGAGCGACACCCCGGCTGTCTGGGTGTGGAACCGCATGAGGAGCGACTTCGGGTCGCGCGCGCCGTAGCGATCGCGCAGCTCTCGCGCCCAGATGCGGCGGGCAGCCCGATACTTGCCGATCTCTTCGAAGAAGTCGAGGTGGGCGTTGAAGAAGAACGAGAGCCGTGGGGCGAAATCGTCGATGTCGAGGCCACGTTCGAGCGCCCACTCGATGTAGGTGAACCCGTTCGCGAGTGTGAACGCCAACTCTTGCGCGGCGGTCGAACCGGCCTCGCGAATGTGGTACCCCGAGATCGAGATTGGATGCCACAGCGGCATCTCTTTGGCGCACCACTCGACCATGTCGGTGACGAGGCGCATCGAGGGCTCGGGCGGAAAGATGAACTCCTTCTGCGCGATGTACTCCTTGAGGATGTCGGTCTGGATCGTTCCACGGAGCTTGTCGCGTGCAACGCCTTGCCGCTCGCCCACGCACGCGTAGAACGCGAGCATCATCGCGGCGGGCGAGTTGATCGTCATCGAGGTTGAGACCTCACCGAGCGGGATCCCGGCGAAGAGCGTCTGCATGTCGTTGAGCGAGTCGATGGCCACGCCTTCGCGGCCGACTTCGCCGAGCGACCGGGGGTGGTCACTGTCGTAGCCCATCAGCGTGGGCATGTCGAAAGCTGTTGAAAGCCCTGTTTGGCCGTGTTCGAGGAGGTACCGGAAGCGCTCGTTGGTCTCTTCGGCGGTTCCGAAGCCTGCGAATTGGCGCATTGTCCAGAGTCGGCCGCGGTACATCGAGGGATAGACCCCGCGGGTGTACGGGAACTGGCCTGGGTAACCGAGGTCACTGTCGTAGTCGACCTCGACTGTCTCTGGTGTGGCGAGCGGCTCGCTCTCGAGGCCCGAGATGGTGGTGTGCAGCTCGCCGGTCCGTTTGGGTGTCGCGGCGTACGCCTCGCGCCAACCCTCAAGCGACGGTTCGGTCGATTCGCGTCCGCTCATGTGCTCTCCCTCACCTCCTGGTGCCCGGATGCAGACTCGGATCGCAGCCTACCAGCCGACCGTTTGGTAGAAATCGCGCGCGAACGCTACTTCTTCGTGCGCGCGACGCCGCAGGTGCCCGGCCCCGCGTAGGCGCTCGTGATCGCACTCTGCCAATCCTGATACCGCCCGATCGGCACGAGCTGGTCGGTCTTGTAGTTGTAGGTGAACGGTCGCGCCGCGCGGATTCCCATGTGGCAGTTCGAGGCGTACGAGATGTTCGGGGACAGGCCTGTATCGAGGTTCTTGATCGCCTCGAGGCCCTTCTTGACACCGGCACCCGTGTAGTCACCCTTCGCGTTCTTCAACGCCTGCACGATCGTCTGTGCCCCGATCCACCCAAGCAGCCAGCTGCTCTGCCCATACTCAGCGGCGCTGTAGCCGTACTTCTGGGCGATCGTTTGCGCAAGCTTGCCGTTCGCGTCTGACGCGAGATACGGCGGGGATACGCAGTTCACGACCACGACGTTCTTGTTCGCGTTGTACGGCGTGCTCGAAAAGAGCAGAGGCTGCGCCGATCCGTGCGAGGTCGCGATCGGGACGTTCAGGTTGTACTGATCGGCCGACTTCACAAACGCGATGCCACCCGACATCGAGTGATGGAGCAGCACGAACGCAACCTTGTTTGAGATCAGATCCTGCACCTGCGCCGCCGCATCAGCGAGAGGGACAGGGAGCGACTCATGCACGGGCGTTCCGCCGAGAGCCTGAATGCGGGCTGAGATGTTCTGATCCCACTCTGTGCCTGACGCGACATTCATTGACGCGACTCCGACCTTCAACCCGTTGAGATTCTTCAGCTTGAGATGTCGCATCTCGAAGGCGAGTGCAACGTCGCCCTGATCGGCGAGGTTGCAATTGCCCTCAAACACCCAAGGCTGGAACGGATAGGTCGCCGCTTTGGCGGTGGCCTGGGTCATGAAACCAACAGTCTGCGTCTGCGTCAGCACCGGAACCACGGCGCTCAAACCCGCGGCTTGGCCAAGCCCCATGATCACCGGAACGTGGTCGTCGTTGATCAGCGACTTGACGACGGAGAGTTCCGTCGTCGCGGAATACGCGTCGTCGCGTTCGAGCAGATTGAGCTTGTGACCGTCGACGCCGCCCGCGTCGTTCGTCATTCGGAAATAGGCCTCGATGGCATGCATGATTGGCGCCTGCGAGCTGGCCGACTGGCCGCTTTGGTCGCCGTCCCAACCGATGTTGATGTCCGTGGCGCGCGCCTGCGACTGGGCGGCCGCAACGGCCACCGCTGCTGCGACGAAGGCGCCCAGAATCACGGCTGCTAGACGCCTACGCACCACTTGCCTTGCCGAACGTGATCTCTGCTCGCGCACCGATGACACTATGCCGCAGCTACACCGAAGACCGCACTCAAAATTCCGAGTGGTGGATACCTCGCGTGCCACCTTCGGCTCGATTCAAACAATCAAACGTTCGATTGACGCCGCACGGAGTAGCTTGTAAAAGCAGGGGTTCACAGCGATCACCCGCGGCAAGGGATCAACCACGTTGCTCCCTTGTGCGGTCGGCCGGGACACCGACGGAGGGAACAGCGTGGGTACGGAGAGCGAATCCGGGGGGACGAGCAGGAGCCGTGCACGGCCGCCGCGACGCCGCCGTGAAGAGATTTTCGAGGCGGCAGCTGGCGTCTTTCACGAGAAGGGTTATAAGGCCACTTCGATTCAGGACATCGCCGACGCAGTCGGGATCTTGAAGGGCAGCCTCTACTACTACATCACCTCGAAAGAGGATCTCCTGTTCGAGATCCTCCAGGGTGTTCATCGAGAGGGCCTCCAAAACTTGGAGCGCATTGAGGCGACCTCAGGTACCCCCATGCAGAAGATCCGTGCGTTCGCGACGCTCCACGTGCGGCACAACGCAGAGAACCTTGTGAAGATGGCTGTCTTCTTCCACGACTTTCGCTCGCTCTCTCCGGAGCGACAGCAGCTCATCGTCGCGGAACGGGATCTCTACGACCAGCATTTCCGGAATCTCCTGATCGCCGGTCAGAAGGATGGGAGCGTCTGCCCTGATCTCGATCCGAAGCTCACCGCAATCGAGATCTTCGGGATGATGAATTGGATCTACCACTGGTACCGCCCGACGGGCAGCCTCTCGATGGACGAGCTCGCGCAGACGATCGCCGACTTCGTCGTGGCCGGCCTCGCATGCGATCCTACGACCCACGCCCCCGGCCATCGGCGCGCCTTCGCCCCGATGCCAGACGTTCCGCCTCCGCGCCTCGATCCAACTGCCGACGAAACCGGCGACTAAACCTGCAAGGGAAGCCGCTTAGGCAGCTGACACGTTCACGCGCACCGAGAGTGTCTCTTCTCCTGTTCCCTTGAAGACACCTCGTGTGGGCGGCACATCGGCGTAGTCGCGGCCCACGGCAAGCCGCACATACGACTCTGTCTGTTCGCCGCCATGTGTTGGGTCGAGCGAGATCCACCCACGGTCTGGGTCGTAGACGTCAACCCACGCGTGTGACGCGCCATGCTCGTCGGCCAACGCATCGTCGTAGAGGTAGCCCGACACGTACCGAGCAGGAATCCCGTCGGCTCGACAGGCCGAGATCAGCACATGCGCGAAGTCCTGACACACACCACGCCCAAGTCGCAGAACTTCAGGCGACGGGGTCTGCACCGACGTTGCGCCCTTTTCGTAGACCAGGGTTTCGCGCACAGCCTGCATCAACGCGGTCGCCCGCTCAGCGTTCGTCCCGTCAATCGCAGCGCCAGCAACGAACGCACGCACGTGTTCATCGAGCACGGCGTACTCCGTGGGCTGCAAGTAGTCGTAAAACTCGAGCGGCGATGGCTGAGCCGTTGAAAGAAACGGCGAAGTGATTACCTCGCTCGTGGCGGTCACTGTGAGCTGCTCGTGCGGCTCAAGGATGTCGAAGTGTCCCACCCCGTTTCCGAGGTGATCGACGAACTCGTGGACTCGCACCCCAGCCGGTTCCGTTTGCAAGCGGAACGAGGCGCGCCGCTGCCCGTCGACATCAAGCGGTCGCAACCGCAGCTCGGTATAGGCCTCGACGATCGGAGCCGAGTAGGTGAAGGTCGTCGTATGTTCGACTCGAAGCCACATAGCTATTGCTGCTGCTGAGCCTGCGCGTAAGCGCCGGCGACGATGACGCGGGTTGTGAAGTAGGTGTTCTCGATCTCGCTGCTCGCATCAGCGATCGCCCCAAGCACGCGGTGGAGCAGCCCGCGCGCACCTTCACCGGAGAGTGACGAGGTATCGAGAAACGAGAGCTCAGATGCGAGCCGCCCGATCGCGCGCTCGGCTCGGTCAGAGCTACCGGCGATCGCACTGAGCGACCCCAAGCAGGCGTTCAGGCAGAAGAGCACCGAACGCGGGCAGGCCTCGTCAAGCAGCAAGAACTCGAGCACGCGCTCTGCACGAAGCACGGGATTCTCGGCTTTGCGGAACGCCTCAAACGCCCCGCACGACTTGACCAGCGCGGTCAAGCCGACGGTCTCCTCGCGTGACTCGGCGAGGTACATAGACGCCGACGGGTATTGCACGTCGAGGATGCGTGCAATCACGTCGGCACGTTCAAGGTGACATCCGAGCTTCAAGAACTCGTACGCCTCACCACGCGAGAGCGTCGGTCGTGAGAAGCGAAAGCTGGGCGTGGAGTGGCTCGTAAAACGGCCGCACCGTTCCCGCAGCATCGAACATCTCATCGAAGAAGCCGACGTGGTCGTAGCGCTCACGAAGGAGTGTGGCGCTGACGGATGGGTGTGAAAGTTCGGGTATGGGAAGAGGGTTCGATCACCGAGCCCCTTCGCCCGCTACGACAAGCACCGCAGCCCGCCGACTGGGGTGATTCTCGCAGATCGGCACTCCCGCTGCGGCAATCGGCAGCGGGTGGTGACGCGCGTTAGCCGCGAGCGCGCAGCAGTTCGATCAGCTTGGGCACGACGGTGTGCAGGTCGCCGACGACCCCAAGATCGGAGTAGTCAAAGATCGGCGCGTGAGCGTCCTTGTTGATCGACACGATCGTTCCGGAGCCTTGCATGCCGACCTTGTGCTGGATCGCGCCCGAAATGCCAAGCCCGATGTAGAGCTTTGGCGTGATCGTCTTACCGGTCTGACCAACCTGTGACGCGTACGGGTACCAGCCCGCATCAACGACCGCGCGCGTCGAGGCGACCGCGCCGCCGAGAACCTCAGCGAGCTCCTCGGCAAGCTTGAAGTGCTCCGCCGCGCCCAGCCCGCGGCCGCCCGCGACGATGATCTCGGCGTCTTCGATCGACGGCCCTGCCTGCTCGGCGCGATCCTGACTCACGAGCACCGCAGCGGTTGAGAAGTCTTGGAGTTCGATCGCAGCGTTCTCGACCTGAGCCGAACCGCCTGTCTCCTCGGCCGCATACGTGCCGGCACGAACGATGCCGATGCGGGGAGCGCCCTTCCAGGCAACCTCCACATAGACCGAGTCGCCGAGAGCCGCGCGCGTGCCGATCAGCTCACCGCCGCGCTCCTCGACACCCGCGAGATCCCAGTTGACCCCCGCCTCAAGCCGTGCGGCGAGACCCGCAGCAAGGTCGGATGCAAGCACCGACTGGGCAAACAGAATGTTGTCGAAACTCTGCGCGGTCACAAGACCGGCGATCACATCGACGCGGGGCTGCGGCAGAGCCGACGCAAGACGCGGATCGTCAGCGACGTACACGATCTGCGCGCCGTAGGCACCGGCCCCTGCAGCCACACCAGCAACGCCAGAGCCGATCACGACCCCAGCAACCTCGCCGCCAAGCTTCGCGGCCCGAGAGAGCACACCAAGGGAGCCCGCCTGAAGCACACCGTCAACCGACTCAAGGAACACGAGCGTCTTCACAGCAGCTTCTTCTCCTCAAGGAACGCGACAATCGCCGCGGCCGCGGAACCGTCATCCTCAATCTTCTTCGAGTCGCCCCGAGGCGGAGGCGGCGAAAGCGTCATCACGGTTGTCCTCGAGCCAGCCTCACCAGCGCGAGTCGCGTCTGCACCGATGTCGGAGAGCGACACGACGTCCTGTGGCTTCTTCTTCGCACCCATGATCCCCTTGAGCGACGGGTATCGCGGCTCGTTGATCGCATCCGTCACCGCAACAACAGCAGGTAGTGGAGCCTGAATCGTGTCGTATCCGTTCTCGGTCTGGCGCTTGCCGGTGATCGTCGAATCCGAGACCGTCAGCTCCGCAACCTGCGAGATCAAGGGCCGGCGAAGCCGATCAGCAACGGCGGCCCACAGCACGGCTCCATCCGAATCGGAGCCCTGCTGGCCAAACAACACGAGGTCGGCATCTTCGCGCTCAAGCGCCTTCGCCAACGCATACGACGTCGCAACCAGATCGGAGCCGATCGCTGCCTCGTCGCTCACGAGCACGACACGGTCGGCCCCCATCGCAAGCCCCTTACGGAGCGCATCGAGTGCCTTCTCCGGACCAAGCGAAACAAGGACGACCTCACCCTCACCGCTCGTCTCATTCAGCCGCAGCGCTTCTTCGATCGCGTTGGCGTCGTAGGGGTTCAACACCGCGTCGGCCGATCGATCAAGCCGCTTCGTGCCGCTCTCGATCGTCCGGGCCGATCCGGCGTCAGGGACGCTCTTCACACACACAGCGATACGCACGGGCGGAGCGTATTCAACCAAACGGTTGGTGTGCAACCGGAACCGATGCCGGAGCCGCCGCTAGGGTGCACCCGATGAGCGGAGACCGTCGGCGGCTCGACATCCAAGGCCTTCGCGGCATCGCCGTGCTCCTCGTCGTCCTCTACCACGCCGGATTGCATGTACCTGGCGGATTCTCCGGCGTCGACGTGTTCTTTGTGATCTCGGGGTTCGTGATCACCGCGACGTTGCTCACCGATCTTGAATCGCTCGGGCGGATCCGACTCGGCCGGTTCTACGGAAGGCGGATCAAGCGGCTCCTCCCCGCCCTTGCAGTGATGGTGGTCGTGGTCGACCTGCTCGCACTCGTCGCGAACCCGGTCGCGTCGCTCCACGCCTCTGCAATCACGGGGCTCACCACATCCTTCTTCGCGGCCAACGCCCAGCTCTACCTGCTTGGCAACGGGTACTTCGACTTCAAGGCAACGATCGATCCGTTCCTCCACACGTGGTCGCTCGCTGTGGAGGAGCAGTTCTACTTCGTCTTCCCCGCCGCGATCGCGGTCGCCTGGGGCGTAGGCCGGCGACGTCTCTCCTCACCCAACGTCGCCGGAATCGTGGTGGCGGCGATCACGGTCGCGTCGTTCGCGCTCGCGGTTGAACTCTCGGCGGGCCACCTGCTCACCGACGCCCATCGTCCGCAGCAGTTTGCGTTCTACAGCTCCCTCACTCGCGCCTGGGAGTTCGGCGTGGGTGCTCTGCTCGCCTTTGCCCGCGTCGCGATCGCACGGATCCCCGGTCGGGCGGCATCGGTGCTCTCGCTGGCCGGAGCGGCTGCCGTGATCTACGGCGCGTTTCACCTGAAGACCGGCACGCCTCCGAGCTACGTCACGCTCTACCCGGTGCTCGGTTCCGCAGCGATGATCGCTGCGGGTGTCGGGGGCGTCGCCCGCTCGCCGGTCAACACGGGACTCTCTACCGCTCCGCTGCGCTGGATCGGTGACCGCTCGTACAGCTGGTACCTCTGGCACTGGCCCTTCGTTGTTTTTGCAACCGCACTTTTCCCTGGCATCGGCATCGCCCCACCGCTCGCGGCCGCTCTCGCACTTCTACCTGCAGCCCTCTCGTACACCTGGGTTGAGAACCCGATCCGCCGCTCGTCCTCGATCGCCGGTCGACGGATCGCAACCCTCGCGTTCGCATGCATCGCCGTGCCGGCGGTGTTCTCGCTGATGCTTCTCGGCGCGAACAGCCTGCTTTCCCGCACCCATGGTGTTTCACAGTGGCGTGCGTCCCAGACACCGCACGTCGACGTCGTCAACGGCTGCCATGACAACGTTCCCCTCGGCGCCGATACCCCCACCACCTGCACCTGGCACGTTCCAGCCTCGCGCGGCACCGTGGTGCTCGTCGGCGACTCAAACGCGAGTCAGTTCTCCGAAGCTGTCATCGATGCTTCGCAACGACAGAAGCTGAACGTCACAGACTCGACCTTCTACAGCTGCCCTTTCGTGCTGATCCGCGTGATCAACGACTCGGGTGCCGAGAAGCCATGCACCGACTTCGTTCAACAGTCGTTGCGGTGGATCGAGAAGACCCGCCCGAACCTCGTCGTGATTGCCGCCCGCACCGACCGCTACATCGAAACGTCTTCGGGACCCGGCCGCTACAGCTTCGGGCTGTACGGAGGGCAGCCAACCTATGACCGCGGCGAGAAGGCACGCCTGTACACGGTCGGGCTGAGCGCGGTGCTTCGCCGCCTCGACGCCGCAGGCATTCCATCGATCGTGGTGATTCCGATCCCGCGTATCCCGACCCAAGTTGCAACCTGCGCGATGGTCTTGGCGGTCACCAACAACTGCGCTCAGTCGGTATCGCGCGCCTCATCCGACCGTGAGCTCGCCGTCGCACATGCCGCACTCGCAGCGGCGGTCTCGCAGTCAAAGCTCGGTCACCTACTCGATGTCACAGAGGTCTTCTGCTCTGCCACACGTTGCTCCGGCACCGCAGGTGGCCTGTTGCTCTACCGCGACGACGAACACCTCACAACGACCGGTTCATTGAAGACAACGGAGGCGTTCTTCAAGGCCTTCATCGCCAACACCCGCCCGTAACAGGGCTGCGGGACGCGACATTCGCGTCCAGGCCCGCGAGCTTGCTGTCCACCAGCACAACGATCCCAACATCCGGCGTGTGTCTCGGTGGCATCAACCCTGAACAGCGCTCAGGAATCTCACGGCCCTATGAGGCCCGCAGGGCGGCCTAGTAGTCGTGGTGCGAGATGTCGTTCTGCGCGCGCTGAATTGATGCAAGCGCATACCCGTGCGAATTGACACCCTGGAGCGTGATCCAGACGGGCGCGATCGGCGCGCAGAAGGATGGCTGCTTCGCTGTCGGCGTCACGACGATCTGGGTTGGCTCATCGACGCCACCCTGGATCACGCGATGCGTCCGGTGGGTTGCTCGCCCGCGACACGAAGGCGGGCTACTGCCTCGGGGATCGCACGAAACTCGGGACGCCTGCGGGCGCCGCGGTCTACACCTCACAGTGCGGACGCGGGAATCCCAACTTGCTGAAGCTCATTGAGGGCGTGTCGGTCGGCTGGGCCGACCCGTACGCGATCGGACTTCCCGGGCAGTCGTTCACCCTAACCGGACTCCCTGCCGGGACATACACGCTCGTCAATCGCGTCAACGACGAAACCCTCTACCTCGAGTCGCACTACAGCAACAACGTCGGTTCGGCGCAGATCACGCTCGCGTGGCCCGACGGTACGGGTGGCAAGCCGACGGTCACCGTCGTCAAGACCTGTCTCGCTGAACGCTGCTAGACGTTCGCTACGGCAGCACGCAGCGCCGAGAGCGGGAACGGCTTCTCGAGGAGCCCCACAGCACCTGAAGCGATGACATCAGCGCGACTTACAAAGTCGGCCGTCATCAGGATCACCTTGTTGATCACGCCCGCGAGCGCCTCGGCGAGGGCGAAGCCATCAAGTTCAGGCATGCGCACGTCACTCAGCACTACGTCAGGGCGATGCAGCAACGCAAGGGCGAGAGCCGTGAGCCCATCCCCCGCTTCGATCACATCGAAGTGATCACCGAGGATTTCGCGCACGAGGTGCCGCGTATCCACATCGTCGTCGACGACGAGCAGCGAGGGGCGGCGGAGCGAGTGCGCAACTGCGGGCCCGGGTTCGAGTGAAGCGACGTCCATGTCGAACCCCATTGAAGGCGACCTTCGGAGGGGTTCGGTCGGTCGCTTCGGATGAACGAGGTAGGGACGCGACCGCGTCCCCGCCACCTGCGCGCACCCTAGGCAGCGATGTGGATCGACCCGCTGGCAGGTCGAACCGAAGGCGCCGTCACAGGAACCGGACGGAACGCTGCGGCCGCACCGGCCTGGCGAACCCCAACGATGCGGAGCCAGCGAGCGAACACGACGACGAAGAGACCGTACGCAACGATTCCGGTGAGAACCCACTCGAACACGTTCATCCTGCAACCTCCTCGGTCACTACTCGACGCCGATTGACAGGTTCAAGGAAACCAGGCTGCCGTTCGTAGCGATAGCGCCGGAATGCGTCGGCTGTGCTCCCCGATATGGGTGACCCTCGATGGGTGTGGTTAAGCGGTCAGCGCACGGGTGAGGCCGGCAAGGGCATCCTCACCCATCTTCGCGAACGTCCCAGCGAGGAACGGCTCGGCGATACGGCGTGCGCCTTTTAACTGTATGACCGCGTGATAGGCGATCGCCGTGCCAGACGCACTCGGAGAAAACTCGACAGTGTCGATGCTCCGCGCCTTGGCCCCCTCGCCCGTCAGCTCTATCCGTCGAGGTGCCTCGAAGGCGGTGACGGTGTAGAGGAACTGTTGCTCGCGACCTCGGAATGTGGCGACGAGCTCGAATTGCGAACCCACACCGATCGGGCCGTCGTCGACGCGCCGCGACGCGACGACTCCCGGATCCCACAGGTGCGCGTTTGCAAAGTCGGCGACATACGCAAATGCCGTTTCCGGATCAGATGGCACTTCGATCGTCTTTGCAAAACGCATTGCAGCCATCGTACTCCGGGGGACCGACCCGCCGAATCGGCGAATTCAGGCGTACCATCTGCCCGTGCCCGTCTCGACCGTCGAAGCTCTCGAACGCTGGCTTGTCGAAGTCGAGCTCGAGGATCTGCCCGCTGAAACCGAGCCGCTGATCGAACGGCTTCGCGAGCTGCTCGCAGGCCCGGACGGTGACGATCCGCGTCGCTGGGCTGAGCTTGAACGTCGCGCACGCCGACTCGCCCGCGACGGCGATAGCGCCCGCGCGCGCGGCATCGCCCGCGCGCTTGAACACCTGATCGCTGGACACGAGTCTGCAATCGTGCTTCCCGCCAAGCCAGCGGTCCCGCGGCGGGAGCCGCGAATCACAACGCGGACGGGGGCGATCATCGGCGTTGCCGCCGTCATTGCACTCGCAGGCGGAGTCGCGGCGGCGCGCGCGCTCTCGGTGCCGAAACTTGACGCCACCGGACCCGCAGCGGGTGCTCAAATCGGCCCGACCCTTCTTCCTGCCACCGACTTCACAACGGCAGGAGACACGAAGACGCTGCGCCACCAAGTGTGGATGCTTGATGGCAAGGATGTAACGCGGTGGGTGCGCGCCAAAAACGGCAGGCTTGTGCTGCGGCCAACGAACCTTGCCCAAGGCGCACACGAGTTGTCGATCGTCGAACGCGGCGGCTTCCTCGGCGCCTCAGCCCACGCACGCTTCGACTTCACCGTCGACCTCACAGCCCCCGACCTCGCGGTTACGACACCGATCCGAGGTCGAGCGTGGACTCCTCTCACCGTGCGGGGCACCGTCGGCGATCCACGCGCCACCGTCACTGTCGCGAATCAGGCCGTTCCGATCACGAACGGGCATTGGTCGGTAACGCTCCAGCCACCTGTCGGGGCGCACGTTCCCGTCGTCGCCACTGACATGGCGGGAAACCGCACGGTCGCGGTCGCCCCGGTCTCCATCGTGCCTCGCATGCCTTCAGCTGCAGTACACGCAGTGCACGTGACTGCCGACGGCTGGGCAAATCCGGAGATCCACGCAGCAATCCGTGCGTTGATCCGGTCACACCGGGTTAACTCGGTTGAACTCGACCTGAAGGACGAGTCTGGCGTCATCGGCTTCGGGCCGAACATTGCGTGGGCTCGAACGATCGGGGCGTCGAAACCGATCTACAGCCTCCCGAACGCGGTGTCCGAGCTCCACCACCTCGGCGTTCGCGTGATTGGGAGGCTCGTGTGCTTTCGAGATCCGATCGCCGCCGCCGCCGCGTGGGATCGTGGCGCCAAGAGCAACGTTGTTCAGACCCCGACGGGGGCGCAGTACTCCGGCTACAGCGGCTACCTCAACTTTGCAAGCCCGGCCGTGCAGCGCTACTTGATCTCGATCGCCGTCGCAGCATCGCGGGCCGGGGTCGATGACATCCTCTACGACTACGTGCGCCGTCCCGACGGCCCGATCGACACCATGGCCTTTCCGGGGCTCCACGGCTCGGCCGCCCAGGCGATCGTGAACTTCCTGCGCGACACACATGTCGCGATCGCGCCATACGGCACCTACCTCGGTGTCTCCGTGTTCGGAATCGCCGCGACACGCCCCGACCAAGTCGCTCAGAACATTCCCGACATGGCGCGTGAAGTCGACTTCGTGTCGCCGATGGTCTATCCCTCGCACTGGAACCCCGGCGAATACGACGTAGCTGATCCCAACGCTCAGCCGGGATTGATAGTCAAACGCTCGCTCGTGGACTTCAGGACACAGGTTGCGGGCACCGGCGCTCGCCTGATGCCGTGGCTCCAAGCGTTCAACCTTGGCTTTCACTACGGACCCAAACAGGTGCGCGACCAGATCGATGCCGCCAAGAGCATTGGCATCAACGAGTTCCTCTTGTGGAACCCGGATGCGTCCTATGACGCTCGCGGACTTGCCCGCAACGCTAAGCGTTACAAAGCCGGCCTCGCGGCGCCCGCCAAGTAGTTCGCGAACTGCGGCGCGCACGCCGACCGGTGCGCTACCGTCCTCGACGTGGCAGGCGCCCTCTCCCGTATGCAGATGCTGCTGCTCGCGATCGTCGCGGCGCTCACAGCGGGTGCAGGCATCACGCATTACGCAGGAACGACAGCGCTCGTTGCGTTCGCGTTTGCAACGGGCGCGCTTGCTGGCCTCGCATGGGTTGTGGGCTACGCCACCGAGCAGGTGGGTGAGCACTTCGGGCCTGCCGTCACGGGCGTACTTCAGTCGACGCTCGGCAATTTGCCTGAATTCTTCGTCGTCATCTTCGCGCTCCGCGCAGGCGAAGTTGTCGTTGCTGAGACCTCGATCATCGGCTCCCTGTTTGCGAATGCGCTCCTCGTTCTCGGCCTCGTGATCATCGCGGGCGCACGGCAGTCAGGAAACAACTTGATGCGGTTCAGCACGCGCCTGCCAAACGACACGATCACCCTGCTGATGCTCGCGAGTTTCGTAATCGTCCTGCTCGGCATTTCGGTGACGAGTTCCGATCACGCGTCGCACCATGTCAAGGCGATCTCAATCGTCGGAGCGATCGCGCTCCTCGTCACCTATGTGGCCTGGGTCATTCCATACGTCCGCTCCGATAGCGCGCACGGCGCCGAGCACAGTGCGGCACCCAAGGGGTCACTCGTGCTGCCGATCATCCTGCTCGCGATCGCTGGCGCGGGCGCTGCGTTCGTGTCGGACTGGTTCATCGCCGCACTGACCCCGACGATCGACAAGCTTCACATCTCGCAGGCCTTCGCAGGCATCGTGATTGTCGCGATCGCAGGCAACGCCGTCGAAAACGTCGCAGGCATCATGCTGGCTGCCAAGGGCCAAGCCGACCTCGCAATCTCGGTCGTGAAGAACAGCGTTGCCCAGGTCGCAGCGTTCCTCTACCCCGCGCTGATTCTCGTCAGCCTGCTGTTCTCCACACCGCTGACGTTCTCGCTCGCACCGATCTACATCGGCGCGTTGTTGCTCTCAGCGCTCGCGGTCTGGCAGATCTCGGGCGACGGCGAAGCCTCAGCGTTTGAGGGTGTCGCGTTGATCGCGATCTACATCGTGCTCGGCGTCGTCACGATCTACGAGTAACCCGCCCTCGCAACACTCTGCGGCACCGCACTAGACCGCAAGAGCGGCAGAGAGCGCCTCGGCGATCACCATCATGGGGCGTCCCGAGTTCTGACTCGCACGGCGAAGCCGCTCGAACGCTTCCTGCTCGGTGATTCCCTCTTTCGCCATCAAGATGCCCTTCGCACGTTCGATCGCCTTCCGCGCCTCGAGCGCCTCGGCAAGCGACTGCGCCTGCTCGCGCACCATTGCAAGTTCCTGGAACCGTGCTTGCGCCATGCGGATCGCTGGCAGCAGCTCGTGCTCGCGAAATGGCTTCACCAAGTAGCCGAACACGCCAGCCTCGGCGGCGCGAGTAACGATCTCGTCGACGCCGAACGCCGTGAGCATCACAATCGGCACGGGGCGCTCCTCGAGAATCCGACGCGCCGCCTCAACACCGTCGAGTCGCGGCATCTTCACATCCATGATCATCAGGTCCGGAAGCAGTTCACGGGCCATCTCAACTGCCTCGACCCCATCCCGAGCTTCGCCACACACCTCCAAGCCAGAGCTCTCGAGGACGGCCCGGAGATCGAGTCGAATGATCGTCTCGTCTTCGGCGATCAGTACGCGCAGCTTGTCGCTCATCGCGGACTCCTTTCGTTCGGGAACAAGATGTCGGAGCTGCTCGATCCGGCGCGGTGCAACACGAGAGCACCTGCGGCCACACGAAGCAAAGCCTGCAAACGCGAGAGCTCAACCCCGAGGAAGCGAGCGTCGTCGCCGCGCACGAGAACCAGCGCGATCTGGGCGTGACGGCCGCCAGGAACCACCGCGACCGTCCCCGATGGCAGGAGCTCCCGATAGGTTACGGGCGCCCATGGAATCCGGCCATCTGCCGTCAGCGGTTCGCCACTTGCCACCGCCGACACGAGCAGGCTCGGTTCGGAAAGGGCAACGGCTGGAAGACCCGTGATCGTCGATGCGTATGGAACGAGATATCCGGACTCTTCGGCGACGAGGACAAATGCCTCTTCGGCAAAAACGAGTTCGGGTGCTGTTCGAACAAGCTCAGCGTAGGCCTCAAGCGGCCCCACTGCATTCGTCACGGCTTCGCAGGCTTCAGCCATCGCAAGCCCGGGGTCACGGAGTGTTACTCCCTTTCGAACAGCAAGAACCGCCGCAGTCTTGCCGAGCGTTGAGAGCGCACGATCGAGCTTTGGCCCTTCGACAAGAACATCGTCGACAGCAAACCCCGACTCGCGCTCAACGACCTCAAGACCAAGGACGTTCACATCGTGTTCGGCAAAGTGCGCCGAGAGCCGAGCAAGGCTGCCGGGCTTGTCGGGCACACGCAGACGCACGAGCCGAGCCGACGCGGCGCCCATCCGTCCACGACGGACGAGCGCCGCGCTGCGCTCAAACGAATCGCCGGGTGCAACAGCGAACGTCACGATCAGGCGGCCTCGCCCACGAGTTCGCGGTACGACATGCCGTCACCACGGAGCAACGCGACAATCACATCGCGAAACACATGCGGGTTACCCTCGTTCGCGGAACGCCACTGGAAATCACCGACGTACGCCGATAGGTGCTTTGGTGAGAGCTGGTGGTACGGGCCGGCAGGCAGGCGCCTCTCACCGTCGGCATACGCAGCCGCTGCAACGCCTGCGACCTTCCCCCACACCTCCGCCGATGCAGGGGGGCGAGCGTCTTCGGTCATTCCGAGGAGCAACCGCTCTCCATCGCCACGCATCGCCGCTCGAATGCGATGTCCCATGAACCACGCGGTCTTGTAGCTGACTCCAAGGATGGCGCGGAGCTGATTGGCCGGAACACCTTCCCGCTCCTCGGCCAGCAGGTGCACAGCAAGGAACCACTTCCAGAGCGGCAAGTGTGAGTTATGGAACAGCGTGCCGGCAGTGACACTGAACTGGTACCGGCATGAGTAGCAGTGCCATTTGGCGCGGTTCTCAAGCCGGATCAGCCGGTGCGTCTCCTCGCACCGCGGGCACTCAACGCCATTTGGCCAGCGCAGCGCCTCAAGATATTCACGGCAGTCCTCTTCGAGTTCGCCGCTCGCGACGGCCGCGGCGGGAAGACTCCGACCAAGGAGGCGACCAACAACGGCGGGGTCAGAGCTTGCTGCGAACTCTTGTGGTTCTTCAAGGAATGAAAGGTTGACGTTCAAGGCGGTAGCCCCTTCTGGATCGACGTGTCCTGTGGTCGGTCGGGAGCTGCGTCGCTCAGCGAGCGTCATCGCTCACCGAGGCAATCGTCGCCTCATGCCGTTGGGAACACTGGAAGCGTTACCCGTTGGCGCCGGCATCTTCGCCGGGGCAGCTCATAGAAGCTGCGCTGAACACGAGGGTAGCGGAAACACGAGGGGGCAGGCGTCGTAGCGCGCCCAGCCCTCGCCGAACGGTATGACAATAGGCCTCCCGAGCTCAAGGCGGGCCTTCGTTCGCCTTGAGCTCGGGAGATCGCCCCGCAGAAACCGTTAGTGCTTCGTTGTCTTCACGACCGGCGCATGAGCAACAACACTCGCCACCGGTGTTGGTGTCGCGCCAGCGCCCAGGATGGTCGAAAGCAGCGCCCGGAATGCGGCAGGCGACATCGCCGCGGACTCGTCCGTCACCGCGGTTGGCTTCAAGACATTCGCGCCCGACTGCCAGTATGCCCACGCAAGCGTGGAGGCGAAACGCTCGCAGCCGTGCTGAGCATGCGCCAGCGTCGAATCGGCGTAGCACCAGTCCTTCGCACCAAGCGCGCCTTGCAGCTGGGTGCGCTGATCGTCGTTGAGCATCAGGAAGTCAACCTGGTGGGCAAACTCGTGCTGCACGATGCCCCAAGAGAACTGGCCGGTATCAAGCAGCCCCGAATCAAGCCAAACCTCGCCCGCGACCGCCTCGGTCGTCACCGACCGTGTGATGTGAACGGTGATCGTCCGCGGGATGATCCCCCAGTTGAACGTGCTCGCATTGAGCGCGGATCGAACCGTTGCCTGCTCGGCAGCAGTGCCGCCGTCGAAGATGTATTGGCCGCCGGACGCCGAGGCGCGAGGAGCGGTCGAAAGAAGTGTGAGTACAACGGCGATTGCTCCAAGCAGGCCGAGCAGTGCCGGGAAGCGCTGGCTGCCGACGGCATGACGCTCGTCGTAGGGGAACACCGGCGTGACAGCGTCGGGTGCGGTGCTCTGGGTGGTGTGCCGGCTGCCGTAGACAGGCAGCGGCCGTCCTGTGAAGGCCATGTCCTTCCTCCTTGAAGAACCAACGGTTGGCTCGTTGAGGTCACTCCGTGTGACCCCGCGACTCCGAGTGTTTCCCGGGTCGCACACCATCCATCGGGACGGCTCAAGTCGGAGAACATCCTCCATTCGAGTGATTCCCCGAAACGGGTTAAGTGCGTACCGGCGCTAAAGAACGCGCGAGGGGCCTCAGGAGGGTGGAACTAATGACAGCGCGGCTTCGGCGCCGCGGCGACCGTCGGGGCCAGTGCGAGCGTAGTCTTCGAGATCGTCGCCGTTGATGCCCCCGAGCCGAGGAGCGACACCATCAGGGTGCGGAAGGCAGCAGGAGCCATCGCGGACGACTCGTCGCCTCGGCGCTGCGGCTGCAGTGCGTTGTCGCTCGACTGCCAGTAGCTCCACGCGAGCACCGATGCGAACCGCTCGCACCCGTACGCACTGTGCGGGAGCCCGGAAACGCCGTAACACCAATCCTGACCACCAAGCGACGATTGCAACGTCGTACGTGTGGTGTCGTTCAGCAGGAAGAAGTCGACCTGGTGTGCGTACTCGTGCTGAACGATCCCCCACGAGAAGCGACCCGCATCGAGAAGGTTCGCGTCGACCCAGATGTTTCCCGGTGTCGCCTCGGTCGCAACGTTCCGGACAATGTGGATCGTCACCTGGCTCGTAACAAGGCTCCAGTTGAACGCGCTCGCGTTGAGCGCAGCGGTGACCTGACCTTGCTCTGCAGTGCTGCCGCCGTCAAAGACGTAGTTGCCGCCAGCAGCGGAGGCGCGCTCGACGGGTGCGAGGGTGACAACGCATGCGGCAGCAAGAAGCAGCGAAAGAAGTACGCGGTAACGCATCCCTTCGGAAGTCGGCCGCAAGTCGCTCCAGGCAACGCCCTGGGCGGAGCGACCACACTCCCGCTAAAGGTTTCGCAGCCCTCCCCATTTCGAGGGATGGCAGCACACGATTGAGCAGTAAATCGCGACGAGTTCTTAACACTGTTCGACTACCGTGTGGGCGACGTGGTATCCGCCAACCTCCGCGCCGCACCTCGCAAACGGCCCTCCCAACACGCATCTGCGCGCGGCCTCCTACTTGGGGTCTGGGCCCTCGTTGCCCTGCTCCTCGCCTCTGGGGCAACCGCATCAACCTCTGTTCGTCCCGCTGCTACGACGTTGCCGTCGGTCACGGGTACAGCAGCTCAGGGTGAGCGCCTCACTGCTGTTCCTGGCAAGTGGAACTCGGCCGACACACCTACCTTCACGTACCGCTGGTTCCGGTGCGACGCGACGGGCAACCACTGCGGAGCGATCTCAGGTGCAACCGCGTCGACGTACACCGTTGCCGCGAAGGATGTTGGCGGCACGATCGGGCTGCGTGTGACCGCTGCGGCCGCGGGCGGGACGGGCACGGCATACGGTGGCCTCGTGGGGCCGATCGCGAACGCCACCCCACTCCTTGTTTCAACTGCGCAACCGGTGGTCGGCGGCACGCCCCAGCAAGGGGCGTCACTGACCGTCAGCACCGGTGCGTGGAGCCCAACTCCCGCGTCGGTCACCTACACCTGGGAGCGGTGTAACGCGAACGCTCGCGTCTGCTCGCCGATCCCTGCAGCCAACGGGAACTCCTACGTTCCAGGTGCGTCCGATGTCGGCCACGCCTTGAGCGTGCTCGTGCAGGCGACCTTTGGCGCAACGGTGCAAACGGCGTTCAGCACCGCAACGACCGCGATCGCTGTAGGGACGCCGCGCGGCCCGGTCAGCACCGTTGCACCCTCAATCACCGGCTTCTTCGCTGTGGGCGAGAAGCTCACCGGCTCACCGGGTACGTGGACCGCGTCGGGAACGCCGACCTACACGTTCAATTGGTACCGCTGCGATATGTCAGGCTCGAATTGCCTCTCCATTCATGGCGCCACGGGCCCGGCGTACACCCTCGTCGGCAGAGACGTCGGGGCAACGATCGGCTTTGCCGTGCATGCCTCCGACCAGACCGGAACGGTCACCGCATACTCGGCACTCGCGGGTCCTGCCGCCCCTGCAGGCGCGGCGTTGGCGGCGACGGCTCAGCCGTCGGTGACCGGCACCGCACGGAGCGGCCAGACACTCACCGTCTCGACGGGAGCGTGGACGGCGGTGCCGCTGTCGTATGCGTACGCCTGGCTCCGTTGCAACGCGAACGCCCGGGCATGCACAACGGTTACAGGTGCCACAACGTCGTCATATCCGCTGACGAGCGCCGATGCAGGCCACACGCTGGTAGCGGTCGTGACGGCCGTTTCGGGGCCGGCCGCGCAGGCAGTGTTTAGCCTGCCGAGCCCGATCGTCGCCTGACACGCGTTCGACACACGCGGCGATCTCTCAATTATCGTGGGACCGTGGGATTTGGTCGCCTGATCGGGTATCTGGGTTGCGCGGCGGCAGCCCTGCTCGTCGCGGCCGGATGTGGCGGGACACGAGGCGCAGCAACCACTGTCGCATCGAGCGAAACGAGCACTGCCCCATTCACCACCACGGCGGCAACCGCGACAACGGTTCCCTCGCCCGACACAGCGGCGGCTCGCGCCGAGGTGGCGCGGGCGTGGGCGACGTTCTTCGACGGATCGTCAGCGGTGAGTGTGCGCAAGGGACTTGTCGAGAACGCACCCGTGTTCTCCGCAGTGCTCACCCGGTTGGCGAACAACCCTCTCGCAGCTAAGTCCGATGCGGTTGTATCGGTTGTCCGCATCACGAGCGCTGACGCCGCACGAGTCACCTACACCGTTAGGGTCGCTGGCGCCATCGTGCTCAAGGACGCCCACGGGACTGCCGTGCACACGAGTGATGGCTGGAAGGTTTCGCGTGCCAGCTTCTGCGCACTCCTTGCGCTCGTCGGTGAGACGCCGAGCGCCTGCGCGGCCAACTAGCGCGCGTGGCTCGCGCCGACCGCGCCCGCAGCAGGCTCGCGCTGACCGCGATCTGCAGCGTCCTCTTCCTGACATTTCTCGACAACACGATCGTGAGCGTTGCGCTCGCGAACATCCAAACTTCGCTCCACGCCGGCGTCACGGGCCTTCAGTGGATCGTCGACGGATACATGGTGGCGTTCGCTGGCCTGATGCTCGCTGGCGGCACCCTCGGTGATCTCCTTGGGCGGCGAAGGGTCATGCTCGGCGGTGTCGCGATCTTCTGCGGCGGGGGGATCATCGCGGCGACCGCCGGGTCGTCGAGCGCGCTGATCGCGGGGCGTGTCGTGATGGGTGTCGGTGCGGCCGCCTGCGAGCCTGGAACGCTCTCCCTGATCCGTCAGCTCTACCCCGACGCTCGGCCTCGCGCACGGGCGCTTGGCGTGTGGACTGCCGTCTCTGGCGTGTCTCTCGCTGCCGGGCCCGTGCTCGGCGGTGTGCTTGTCGACACGTGGAGTTGGCGTGCCGTGTTCTGGTTCAACGTGATCTTCGGGTTCGCAGCATTTGCCGTCGCTGCGCTGACAGTGCGGGAGAGCGCTGATCCACACGGACGCACACTCGACATTCCCGGTCTCATCACGGGTGCGCTCGCGGTCGTCAGCGTGACCTTCGCGATCATCGAGGGCGAGAGCTACGGCTATCGCACCATCTGGGTGCTCGCACTTTTCGTCGTGGCGGGGCTCAGCAGCGCGCTCTTCGTGCGCTGCGAGCGACGAAGCAGCGATCCGATGCTCGACCTCTCGGTGATCTCGCGCGTCCAGGTCGCGATTCCGCTCATCGTCGGATTCGTAACGAGCTTCGGTCTCTTCGCGGTCTTCTTCTTCGTGGCGCTCTACCTGCAGGTCATCGTTGGACGATCCGGGGCCGACATCGCGCTCCAGTTCGCCGCCATGTCGGTTGCGATGGTCGTCGCGGGGATCGCAGCGGGATCGTGGACGGCGGCCCGTGGGCCGCGCCTGCCAATGGCGCTCGGCTGTGGCATCGCGGCAGCCGGGATCTTTGCCGTCGACGCGCAGATCGGTCCGACGGTCGGTGCGGCGCAACTCGCGGTCTCACTCGCGATCGTCGGAGTCGGGCTTGGATTCGCGCTGGTCGCTGTCACCACGTCGGTACTCGAGTCGGTCACGCCTGAGCGATCCGGCATGGCTGCATCGGCCCTGAACACGAGTCGCGAGCTCGGCGGTGTCCTTGCTGTCGCGATTCTTGGTGCAGTCGTCAATGGCCGTCTCGTGTCACACCTCAACGACCGGCTAGGTGGTCTCGGGCTGCCTGCAGAACTTCGTAGCACGATCGTCGACACCGTGACCACTGGGCGATACTCGCTGAGTTCCTCTGCCGAGAATCCCCTTGTGCAAGGCAACCTCAGCGTCTTCACGAAAATCATCGGAGCCGCCGAGGCGGCGTTCGGCGATGGGCTCCATGTCGCCCTCATCGTGGCAGGCGTGATTCTCACTGCCGCTGCGATACTCGCGCTCCTCGGCGTGCGACCGCGCGAGCAAAACGCCTAGCTGCACGGGTTTTTCTCCATCCCGTTTTCGTACCGGGGTCCCTGTTGGGTTCCAACCGGGGGGTTGCATTGTGGGTGATGCGCGTTTGGCGCACACCCACTTTTTGTTTCCCCCCACTGAAAGAGAGAACAGCGAATGGTTCGGCAGCGGCTCACAATCCTTGCAGTACTCGCACTGGCAGCGTTGGCGCTGTCTGTTGCGGCGGTGGCCGGTACGGTCACTGCGACAGCAACCGTTACGGGTGCTGGCAGCCTTTCTCTGTCG